>Ga0207685_10000042_pt1 | contig 52944 bp, 78 predicted proteins | sample LARL111metaG_FD_184350 | JGI IMG/M metagenome (GOLD analysis project Ga0207685, IMG submission 184350) | Corn, switchgrass and miscanthus rhizosphere microbial communities from Kellogg Biological Station, Michigan, USA - LAR L11-1 metaG... | ecosystem: Host-associated > Plants > Roots >...
TATAAGGCAGCAACCCCAATAGACCTTGCAACCGTATGGTCTGATATAAGAAAAGCCGGAAAACACGATAAAATAACGGCTGGTGAGCTTTCTGGATACACGAATGATGTGGTAAGTTCTGCGAACTTGGAAGTTCACATGATGAAACTGACAGAAATGTTCATGTCCAGGGAGTTGCAAAAGATATCTGGGAAGGCATATGGACGTGCTGGAGATTGGTCAGAGGATGTATTTGACCTGGTGAATGACCTGCAGCGTGAACTTACAAACCTGTTAGCAGGTACAATGCAGGGTGGATTGGTCGGGGTTGATAGATTGATTACCGGCACGCTTAAATATATCGAATCAATCAAACCGGATGTGATATCTGGGGTGTCTTCAGGAATTGAACTTGTAGATAATATCTTCTACGGGTTCAAAGAGCAAGAGTTGATTGTGATAGCTGCTCGCCCATCTTGCGGGAAGACGGCATTTGCCTTGCAATTACGGCGACATGCAGCCAAAACGGGAAAACGAATGGCACTATTTTCATTGGAAATGAGCGCAAATAAAATCCTCCAAAGGGATCTCGCTGCGGAATCAGGAGTTGCGTTCGCAAAGATCCAACGAAATCATCTGGAACCCTTTGAGTGGAACCTACTTAACGATGCCGCCAACAGCTTGGCTAAGCTACCAATGAGCATAGATGACTCATTCACTCAGAGTGTACAAGTGCTTCATAGTAAATGCATTCAGGAGAAGTTCCGGCATGGTCTGGATGGTGTTGTAGTTGACTACCTGCAGCTAATCGGAGGAAATAAAATGGCGAAAGGCCAGAACCGGGAACAGGTTATTGCTGAGATATCCCGTGGTTTGAAAGGGATGGCAAAAGATCTCAATATTCCAGTAATTGCCCTTTCCCAAATGAGCAGGGATGTGGAGAAAAGAGGATCGAAAGATCCGCAGCTATCTGATCTCCGTGAGTCAGGAGCCATTGAGCAAGATGCAGATGGTGTATTATTCCTTACTCCGGAAGATGAAGAGCAAGAAACTTTTGGAGGTGCACGAAACATCAAGGTTAAGATTGCAAAGAACCGTGACGGAGCGAAGAACACATTTACCCTTCAGTTTGAGGGTAATTATATGCGGTTCTCCTCTCCTGCTCCTGAATTTAAACAATCTACCGGAACATGGTATCCAGTACACAATTCCATTGATGATAATACAGAACCCTTCTGATGAAATCACGTTTACCAACATTAGAGGATCTGAAGAAAACAGCGTGCGCTCCATTGAACCAACATGTATTTCAGGAAGTGGAGAAGCCGCAGAAGAAGAAAAGCAAATATAACAATACGAAAACTGAAGTAGATGGAATTGTATTCGACAGTGTGAAGGAGGCAAACAGGTACAAGGAGTTGCGATTATTACTAACGGTTGGTGAGATAGGATTACTGAAACGCCAGGTGGAATATGAGTTGAACCCCGGCGGTACCTATTCACTGAAATATGTATCAGACTTCGAATATATCATCACAGCAACAGGAGAACATATTGTTGAGGATGTAAAGGGCTATAGAACAAAGGAGTACCTGAAGAAACGCCGCCTTATGCAAAAGGTGCACGGAATCATTATAAATGAATTATAAGCGTAATGAGCAGATTCACTAAAAAAGAAGATCAATTCTTACGAGATAATTACTTAACAACACCTGCATGCAGAATGTCAAATCTGTTAGGTAAATCTAAAGTTGCCGCATCTCAGAGAATGAAGTTATTAGGACTAATTGTGCCTGTTGAAATTATTGAGCAATTCAAGAAAGAAAGCAGGATAAAGAAGGGGAATTGTCCCCCGAATAAAGGGAGGCGGCAAACTGAATTTATGAGTGCTGCAGGTATTGAAAATACCAAAGCAACCCGTTTCTATAAAGGTCACGCGCCACATAATACAAAGTCTGACTTATGCATAACCATCAGGGCAGATAAAAGGGGAATAAATTACAAGTTCATACGTGTAGAACTTGGCAAATGGATACCATTGCATAGGTTCAACTGGCAACAGAAAAACGGGGTCATCCCTAAAGGATTAAAACTAATATTCAAGGATGGCGATACTATGAATTGCGATATAAGCAATCTTGAATTGCTTACTCCTGGTGAGTTAATGAAGCGTAATTCTCTTCACAATTATCCTAAACCTATTGCACAGGCAATTCAATTGCGTGGGGCTCTTAATAGACAAATTAGAAAACACATGAAAAATATTAAACATGAAAAATAAAATCAGTGACCTCCGTGACCATATGTTCGCTCAGTTAGAACGATTAGGAAATGAAAATATTACTGAGGACGAACTGAAACAAGAAATTGCCAGAGCGCAAGCGATTTCAGAAGTTGGAAAGGTAATAGTTGAATCGGCAAAAACTGAAGTTATGTATGCTAAGCTCACTGGCAGACGGGGAGATGAACCTACTAAGTTCTTAGAAGTAGATGATCCGACCCCCCCAATTGAAAGGCCGGAAGCAGCATACAGTAATAAATCTGCACTTGGGATAGCCCAATAACGAATGATCTATGAATGACTACATGATATACCGGCTCAAGCTTAAGAATGAAGGCAAGCTTCCAGTAGTTAAGAAGCCTGGTAAGATAGCCCAGTTCAGTAAGAAACGTCAGAAGGCAAACCGGGAATATGCCGATAAGTCCCGGCCGTATTGGGTAGGCAAGCAGTGTTCTATCAAAGCGGCAGGTTGTAGCGGAATGGCACAAGGAATTCAACATAAGAAGGGTAAGTCAAGCGTAGAACTACTTATGGACGAGAAATACTGGATTCCCTCCTGTAATCACTGTAACCAATGGGTAGAGATATTCCCAGCAGAGGCAGAGAAGAAGGGCTTTAAATTATCACGACTAAAAAAGTAATTGTGTTAGAACTGAATAAGCTATACAATATGGATTGCATGGAAGGGATGGCGCAGTTTCCTGATAAGTTCTTTGATTTGGCTATAGTTGACCCTCCTTATGGTATCAATGCGACAAAGGTGCAGATGGGTAACGCGCCAAACAGAACAGAGGGTGGATATCCTTCGACATCTACCATAAACAAGTTAAAAGGCAGGTTAAATACGGGTTCCGGTAAACTTAAAAATCGGATGTTAAATACCAGTTCTTTTGATTGGGACAACCAAATACCATCTGATGAATACTTTGCACAATTGTTCCGCATATCAAAGAACCAGGTAATATGGGGGGGGAATTATTTTCCATTACCACCTACCAGATGTATTATTTGTTGGGACAAAATGCAGCCGTGGGATAACTTCTCTCAATGGGAAATGGCGTGGACATCATTTGACAAACCGGCTGCTATGTATAAATTATCTAATACCGGTGGCCGAAATAATGAAATTAAAATTCATCCAACTCAAAAACCCGTCAAACTGTATAAGTGGATAATGGAAAAATTCGCTATCAATGGATGTAAAATCATTGATACTCATGTTGGAAGTGGAAGTTCACTAATAGCATCTGAAGAAATGGGATTTGAATACATAGGATTTGAGATTAATTCTGAATACTGCAACAAAGCACAAAACAGAATAGATGACTTCAAAAAACAATTAAAATTATTCTAATGAAAATAGTATACATCGCTCACCCGATCAGTGGAGATATCCATGGAAACTTGGAGAAGATACGTTTGATAGTTCGCAAGATGAATCTTGAACATTCAGACATTGTTCCTTTTGCACCATATTGGGTGGACTGCCACGCATTGGATGACACCGTTCCAGAAGAACGAGCGCGTGGAATTAAGAATGATACGGCTTTTTTCCAAAAAGGTGTAATAGATGAGGTATGGTTGTTCGGTGATCGAATCAGCTTTGGAATGCAACTGGAGATAGACATGGCCATCTGTATGGGAATCCCTGTTATTAATCACATAACTGCAAAACAATGAAATTAAAAGATCAATGCTGCACTCGGGAACAGGGACAACGCCTGGTAGAACTTGGAATAAAACCGGAAGTACTATTCTGGTGGATGCCATCCATGTCAGGTCCACACGGTGAGTATGTAAGATATGGTTACCACGGTAATAACCAGGCACCTGCTTTCAACTCATCAGAATTAGGAGAGTTATTACCGGAAAGGTTCATTACATACAAAAGTACTGACAGGTATGATTCTGCCAAAGGTGCTTATTATGTAAGTAGTCAAAGAGTATCTGAAAGTCCCAGAATATATGCGGCTACCGAAGCACAAGTTCGTGCAGCTATGCTTATTCATTTACTTGAAAACAACCTTATCATATGCCACAAGTAACAGTTGACCTCAACAAAACCAGAATTCAGGCAGCGGAGAAGCTTAATGCGATTACCAAGTTACTGAATCACTATACGGACAATGAAGGAATCGTCAATATGTACGTTGGGGAAATTCATGTAGAAATGCAGTCGCTCCGCATGTGTATTGCTTCGCTCTGCCACTCCTACATAGAAGAAAGCGAAGCCTATGCTAACATCTCTGGACAGATATCTGAATTCGTAGACTTCAATCCAAACAATTATTAACCTGATGCTAAGCATCTACAAAAACGCCTCGACGAATCGGGATAAATAAGTATGTGGGAATATAAAATAATCTGTGATCATAACGAAAAAATATTGAACACCCTTGGTGAACAAGGATGGGAACTTGTGTCAGTCTGCCAAACACAGGACAAGGTGTATAACAGTGTCTTTTATAAAACACTATATTTTAAACGTCAATTGAACGCACCGGCCACGGATACCGGGGAATAATGAAAGTACGGATGCGTGCAATAGCCCATGCTATATATTTCGGAGTTATGCCCTACTGGGTTTATGAACAGGTGAAACACTATGACTGTTCGTACCTCCAACACTTGGCTATTAATGTCCGCTATGCATGGCGATGGATTACTTACCAAGAGGACGAATCAGACAGGGAGTTTGAGCTAAAAACAAATAAAAACGGTCGGGAGGCCCGTGAGTTATGAGTGAATTAGATGCTATAATCCGGAAGCACGCCAAAGATGATCATCAGATATCTATCATCGCTGAATGCCTTGCAAGGCACAGCAAAATGAATTATATACAGGCGAAAATAAACATATTCAGGACTTACGTAGTATTTCTCGCAAGCACTAGAGATGCCACCGGAATGGACCGCGCAAAGGCAACAGAACAGTATCTGAAGGACAAAGAAGTACTCATAGCCGGAGTATTGAAGGAATTACAGAACAAGGTCAGCGACATCAATGTCGGAGACCTCACATAACACACTGATGGACAGATGCTACTGGACAACTGACAAAGATGGGAAGTACCGCATCCCCGGATGTTGGGATTCAGTACTTCATTACGAAGATGATGATTTTGGTGAGAAGTGGTGCACTTGTTACGATACAAGCAGGAAGAAACGGAGAATCAGCCAGGTGAAGAAGTTGAAAAAAACTATCAGGAAACTTACAAAGCAATTAGCAAAATGCAAACAGAAATAATATGAAAGAACGCCTTGCCGATAAAATTAAGTTTGCGCTTATGAGAGATGTTCGATCAGGCACTTCTGATATTATAATTCCAAATTTCTATCTGGGATGGTATGAAATGGATGTATGCAAGATCATGAAGTCTGGGTATATAGTTGAATATGAAATTAAAATCAGCAGATCAGATTTCTTTGCTGATTTCAAAAAAGATAACGGTGCGAAACATAAAAAGCTACAAACCAATGAAAGTCATTGCAATAGATTCTTCTTTGTTGTCCCAAATGGATTACTTAAGCCTGAAGAGGTTCCTCCTTATGCTGGGTTAATTGAATATACGGATAGTAATTCTGCTTCTTATTGGGCAGCCGGAGGATCAACTGATATCACAAAACCAGCACCACTAATTCACAAGGTAAAACGAGACGAAAATATATATCACGGGCTTGCGCTGAAACTATCTTTCCGAAGCCAGGTGATTGAACAGAAGTACAGGAAACTCGTTTACCAACAAAAAAATAAATAACAATGGATAAGGAAATAATTATAGAAGCAGCCAAAGAATATTCAAAGGAACAAATATTCTTTGGAACTTACCAAGAAGGTTTCATTGCCGGCGCTGAGTTCGTGCTGCCAAAGTGGATACCAGTAGGTGAAAGACTACCAAAGAAGAACTGCGCATACGGTGTGGTAGTTCTAGCCACTGATGGGAAAAACAGATGGATATGTAACTATACCACCGGAAAGGAAATTGAAGTAGAACTGGAAGACGGGGAAAAACAGATGGATTTCGATGTAATAGGTGAATTAGTCTACCTGAAACCCGGATGGTACGAATGCGTTGAACAACGCGGTGGTATGTATGATGAAATCTGGATCGCCAGGAAACCTATACACTGGATGCCTCTACCCTCACTACCAAAAAAATAAACCAATGGACTTAAGCAACATTCAACAATTATTTAACAACCCTATTATCGGTACCGGCATTATAATGACGGCATTAGGTGGAACTATATATTCGCTCAAAGAAATACCGAAGGAGTTATTCAAACTGGCCAGTAAAAAAATAACTTCTAATTTCATATACACTGTTCACGTATATGAATATGATGATTTATTTAATATTTTAGAAATTTGGCTGCAAAAAAATCACCAGAAGGAATACAAAGATGTGGAAGGTAGACTGATTACCTCAGGAATCCCTGATAACGAGGTTAAGAAAGCTCCTGTAATTTCCTATAACCAGTCTGTTACCATATTTACGATAATAGTGAACGGGAGGCGAATATTTATTTCCAAACAACGACAAAAGCTTGAACACGCACAGAGCCTTAAACAACTGTTCGGATACGAATATTCAATTAAAGGATTTCTGGCAAAGGATGTTATTACAAAACTGCTACAAGATATGGTTAATGACCACTACGCTCAGTTCCTACAAAACCAAGTACATATACGCGTTAATGACAAATATGGGAATTGGGATAAATTCAATTCAATTACCGTTAAGGGCTTAGAGAAGATAATAATCGATCCAGATAAAAAAATGGAGTTGATAAATGGTATTAATTTATTCAATGAATCAAAATACTGGTACACCAATACCTCCATTCCTTATAAAAGGACTTATTGTTTTCATGGTCGTCCCGGTACCGGAAAGACAAGCCTTTCAATGGCAATAGCAGCACACACGCAGAGAGAACTGTACGTCCTCAATCCAAGCTCACTTCAGGACGATTCTGCACTTCAACATGCCTTTAATAAACTACCAGGCAATACTGTACTTCTTGTGGAAGACATTGATGCAACATTCGTAAAAAGAGAAGGTGGAAGTTCCATTAGTTTCTCATGCCTGTTAAATTGCATGGATGGAGCATTCTATAAGGAAGGGTTGATCACATGCATTACAACGAATCACCTTGAGAAGCTAGATCCTGCTTTATTACGACCCGGCAGAGTTGATGAGATTTTGGAAATAGACTTCCCTAAAGTTAAGCAGATAGAGGAATATCTATCATTGTTCTATCAACAGTCAATAGATATTAATTGCGATTGTGAAAACATATTACTCCCAATGTCTGCAATACAGGAGATCTGTATTAGCAATCGGACTAACATACAAGGTGCAATTGATGATATAAAAGATCGATTGATTTTGAAGCCAGTTTTCTCATAAATACAAACAATTAAAAGAACTATAATGAAAAATAACGAACAGGTCAACTATAAACCTAACTCCTGCAAACCAGTATACAAGTTCAATACGAAAGGAGAATTGGTGTATACTTACGAACGGATTACAGATGCCATCCATCAGGAGCACGTGTCACACAGTAGAATGTCTGAGCTCTTATGTTCAGGGAATCCATTGCGTGGTCATATATTTTCCAGATCAATGAATATGGATAGGTCAGAAGGTGCATATCAACCGTCTTTCAATGATCAGATGCCATGGGAAGCTGACAATGGGATGTTTGATATCTCCGGATGGGGAAAATGTTGTTTTTGATAATTATATTAACAGTGAAGTATGACAAAGGAGACGAAACAAATAGCACATGCAATTGCAAAAGAAATGTTGGCAATATCAGCAGTATCATTGTGCGAATGGATTACAGAAGCCAAGTTACTGGGGGAATTCCCAGTAACTAAGCGACAGCTGGAGAAATGGAGAAATGAAGCGCTGATTCGAATGGGACATCATTATAAGTCTCTAAGTAATGCTGATGAAAAATTATGCAGCGACGGAAGTAGGCGGGGCAAGAAAAGCTATATATATCATCGTGGGCGAATGGTTGAATTCATAGACGATCTGTGAAGAAGGGATGCAGCGCCAGCCGTTGTGCATTCTCTTCTTTTTCGATCCGTATATACCTTAGAAACATTTCCTCTGTCTTATGCCCCGTGATCTTCATACAATCATGCACATCAATGCCAGCCAGATACATATTAGTGGCACAGGTCCGTCTTATTGTGTGTGGACTTACCAACTCCCACTTTTCATAATATTGTCCTTGTTTCACCCCTCCTTTAGTCATTGTGATAAGATGTTTGTCCTTAAACCCGGCAATCTTGCATATCCGAGGTAAATGATAATTCAACATTGCATAGTGAAATACTGGTAGTTGACCACCATACTTCTCATGTATATCTCTTACATACGGGTGTAATGGCAATATTACCTTCTCCCCCGTTTTAGTAGTCAGCACTTCAATTACATTCCCTCTGATAATGTAATTATTGATTTGTATAAGATCACTCTTTCTGAGAGCCAAAAAGCACCCAAAGATGAATACATCCCTTGCCTTACCCTGTGCAGTTGTTAATTTCAACTCATACAGTGTCTTAATTTCCTGCATTGATAATGCAATTGTATCAGTCAATTCTGGACTGAAAAGGAATAATTCATCCTTGTGAAATAGGTTGTTATGCCTGCCAATACTCTTTGCATGCCCCAGGAATACCTTGATTAGGGATACAGATATGGAAATGGTATTGGTTGCATAATCCTGCTTCATCATCCACTGAACAAATTGATTACGGGTATTAATATTGAACTTGTAATTCAGAATAATCTTTTCATCCTCTGAAAACCTTGATAACTGCTTAAGTGTAGTTTCGAATCCTACTATTGTATTATCTGAATATTTCTTCCCATTCTTTTTTTGAACCAATTCACCTGACTTCATCTTAGAAATCATGCCTTGCCAATCCGTAAGGAATGTAGCCTTACCTCCACCCTTACCAAGTATTTCACGCGCTATCGATTCAATTGCCATCTTTTTCAATGGCTCTTGTAGCCTTGCACAGCTTTCTTCATAGTGTGTTACCTTATCCTTAATTCTGTTAAGTAATAGCTGTTGGGATTTTTTTAGTAGTTTTTCATCAAATTGTTGATTACTTTCATATCTTATACCGATTGCCACCCTGGCACGGCCATCTGAACAATATTTGGAGAAATAAACGTAGGAATTGGAGACAATAAACATTTATGTCTGTATTTATGTCCAATTTACAGAAAAGACTGGGATTAAATGAGAATAAAGGGGATTGAATTTATTTACAAAATACTTACCAGATGCAACATAATATTGGAGAATGGCTATGGGACAGCCTGTGAAAAAATATCATTTGCATAAAGTCTTTTTATATAACATTACATTCAATACATAATACTGTAAGGGATTATAGACGATTATATAATTGATTATGTCTAAAACACTGACTAATTAATATTTCAGAAGTTCCCAAATTTCCATCTCAAACGCCTTCGCCAAGGAGGTAATATAGATAAGTCCGGGATTAACCTCTCCCCTTTCTACCTTTCCAAGATATCCTGCATCAATCAAGGCTTCATGGGATAAGTCTGATATAGACCAGCCCCGTTCCTTACGGAGGGTACGTACCCTCCAGCCAAACTCTTCTATTACCTTACGTTCGTCCTGCTGCAACATAACGGCGAACATATATATAATAGTTTCAATGATCACTGTTCGATCAAATGTGTTTGATCAAACACATTTTTGCATAAATTAGAGTATGCAATCCACGAAAATTAAAATAGGAGAGGTTAAAGTTAACCTCCATAAGAAACCACATGAACCAATTGTTTTTGCCAAGATAGATGGCAACCCAGTAGAAATTAGCATTTCCGATAACGTTATTCGAATACTCTCTGGAGAGGTTCCTATTACAATACTGGATAAGTTAAAGGAAATTATAACTCAATACTTTCTCCCGATCCAGAATAAGAAAAAACAAATAATAACACCTGAAGAAATAATAGAGGAGCTTCAAAAACAAAGAGTAGATGAGAAATATTTCAAAGAAGGGGTTAGTATAATACTGAATCGAATTGACCGAACTGGGTGTGATCTGGACATTGCTGTCAAGTCTCTTATTGTATGGATAGCACGGGCCGAATTACCTTAATTATTGCGCAGTTAGATCTTTCTCAATCAGGGCATTAAGATATGTGCTAATACTTTTGTCCAGCCCCTTTTGCTTAAGCACTATCAGGTGCTTATCATAGATTTTAACCCGCTTTTCAGTGTACTTTTCACTTAATGCGGGTCGTCCGGCACCTGGCCGGGAGCCACCTTGCGTTGTTTTCTTTTCCATAGGTAAATCCTTGTTATGATGATCTCTGTGCGGGTGTATTAATATATTCTTTTTTACTAATTAATTATTTGCTAATTCTCAAAAATTAAATTTATTTTAATTTATTGTACATATATCGTCAAGATTAACCCAATTGCCAAATCGATTAAATGGACGATCCATTTTAATGAATACACCGTTCTGATCTGCTTTGTGTGTGATAATTACTCTTATACGATTTATTTCTATATCAATTATATGACCAGCTGTATCTACACCATTTTCTGAATAAACTATAACTGTTTGATCAATTCTTAAAGAGTTGTCTGCGTTCTGATAGTTCATGATAAAAGTGTTTTTGTTTGTTTGATAAATCAAAGATACAACTATATTTGAAATAACAGCACTTTTTCAAAAAATGTTTCAGAATTGTTTTTGCAACAAAAATGAAAATACAAGATATAATTACTGGAATTGTGGGTAGTTAATATGGAGGCAGTGAACTGTTCAAAATTATTGCGCAGTTGGAAAAGAAAAGGCCCGGTAGAAACCGAGCCCGAATTATCAACCAAAATCTAATATTTTATTCAAATAAATTCAGTTCTCCTGTACTATATAAATGTGCTTCTGATTTACGCCGTCTTGTTAATCCACCAAGTACTTTACCCTTAGACTTATTCCATTTCAAGAACTCTGCAGGTATCTTATGATCATTTGGGTTTGCCAGTACGAGCTTCAGCAGTGTACTGTCACCCAGTCCTTCTGCGATATTATCAATATCTATATCGCTACCTACATTATACGAGAACGAAACCAGTGCATCGAACTGATATTGTTTAAGAAATGTGTTCTTGGTAAGAAAATTCACATCATTAACGAACTTATTTGCAATCCGCTTGAAGAGTTCATCCGCCCTGTACTGAGATAGAAGGTCCCCCTGCTTCACGCGCGCACCATTTTCGTAACTAGTATTTCCCCATCCAATCGTCCAGATTTTCGCACTATCTTGGTAAGCAGAAAGCCTACACGATTCGAATCCCTTAATTAGTTTTTCGCCTTTTTCGCTGAGATGCATATATTATACTGTATATGAAAATTAAAAAACACATGTAAATAAATAGTGAAATCAGTACATCATTACCTACCTGTTGGTTATAGATTACGATCGCGTCTTGCATTATTTCCATAGCCTAAAAAACACGAATATCAAGAAAAGTATTATTACCCCTACAATAGCAACAGATCCCCATGCATTAAACCCAGTTCGTTCTTTCGTACTGGCAGTTACTACTTCTTTTTTAGTGTCTGTAATGCCTGTCTGTTTCTTATCTGTAACGGTTTCCTTCGTAGTGGTCTTTCGATCTACTGGAACATCAACAGTCTTCGGTTTTGCAACCGCCTTACTGTTGATATCATACCCAGTCACTTTGCCGTCTTTCATCTTCGGCTTAACGGTGGTCGTCAGACTCATATCATGTGTTTCAGTAGTTTGCTGGTAAGTAGTAGTATCCTCAGCAGACATGGCACCCGAAGTCTGCACGCTATCAGCATCAGTAACTACGGGAACACTTCCCTTTTCTTCTGTGGTTGTTTCCTTCTGATAATTATGTACTTGTGAACTAGTGTCGATATTCTTCTGTTCATCAACTTTGGATGAACTATCCTTGCGCATAGTTGCACATGACGACAGAACGATCATCAGCAGAATGCTACAACTTTTCAACGCTTCCATCACTGTATACTTTCAGGGTGAACAATAGCTTTTTCATTGGTGTATCAATGACAGGTGGAAGGACTGCGACTTTCCCATATTGAGCGAAGAAATCGTACATTGTTTTCCCGCTTAATTTAGAAGCGCCCTTATACAGGGCCTCCCAAGGACCATGTCCTACCGCCTCCGTAGTTATCCAGGAACTTCCGCCGGCTGATGTGATTTTTGCAGAGTAGTTTTTTGCATTGTCACCAAATGGCCCGGTATCTTTCGTCCCGTACCAGAACCACACTGGTATATTGTTTTTGGCCAATACCGGAAGGTTGGTTACCTCTCCCGGTTGTAATGCAGAAGGGCTTGCACTGACTACTGCAGATATATATTCAGGATGCGCTATTGCCATCGCCACTGCACCTCCACCACCATATGACAACCCTGTAGTATAAATACGTGTAGTGTCAATGTTGTAAGCCTTGAGGAATGTATTTTTCAACACATAATCTATGACCGCAGGTGTTGGTGTACTCCACTGGTCCTGCACCGAAATTACGATATAAGGTATCTTAAAGCCTTGTACAATGTTTTTAGGAAGACCATTGCCCAATACCTTTGAATATACCCTATCTTTTGAGCTTTCCCCAGCACCATGAAAATATAGTATTGTTGGCCAAGTATCCTTCGTTTCATATCGTTCAGGCAAGAATACTACTGCACTTTCAATATGTCCATCCTGATCAATCCTTATACCGGTACCGGCGTTTGCATCATAGCTAATTTGCTTCATCTGTCCCGAAACAAATACTGGTAGGAACAGGGATAAAAAAAAGAACTTCTTCATTTGATTGATTTGATTGCGTTTTGTTCTATTTCAATATTGTTTACTTTTTGTTCTACGATACTGATACGAACTTTCAACTCAGTTAATTCTACCTGGCATTTGGCTCGAAAAGAGGTATTGTCATCTTCTGACTTATCCTGCTTTGCTTCCATGCGTTGCTGCCCGTTTACCAGCGTGCGAATATCTCCCTTCATTATTAGAATGAATGATGTTGCAGTCACAACATTCACAATAATCATGAGCATATCCCGTGCAGTGAATCGAATATTATCCCAGTTCATTGCTCATCATCTTTTACTTGCACACCGAACATCTTACTAACTCCATATACAATGGGATCTATAAGTAGCTTCAGTAGAAGTGTGATCTCATATTTTGTTTCCTGTGGGAAAATATTTGTGGCTGCAACCCATCCGGTGACAGCTGTCGTAAGAATGAACGTGATGCGGAACATCCATTTTGCCCACATAGGGGTCTGTGTTGTAATCTGGCCGGGGCCGAACTTTGTTTCAGGCATGGTGTAAGATTTAATTAAGGTGCTGCTGAAATATATGTAAGTGATCCAAGAATAGCTGTAACATTTGTATTTGGCGATACTACAGTTAACGCAATCCTTGCTCCATTTGCAGAAAGATTTTGTCCTGTTATTTCATCATTTGACAATAAAGTTAGGTTAGATCCCACGCCAGAATTATCGAATGAAATATCTGCCACATATCTTATTACAGTATTGCTTACCCTTATTATTGTTCCATGTATTTTCCATTTTCCGCCCAACGTAACTCCATTTGATAGTGACGCCATATTAGTGCCATTAACAGCAACTCCGACCCCCCTGGCTGTTGCCCCGGCAGGAGCGAAAAAACCAGCATAAGTAAACGACACCTTATCGCCATTAACAGCAAGAAATGAAGAAGGAACAGTATAAGCATATAGTGAATCCGCGGCAGTTGCATTAGCATAGAAATCTTTCACTGGGCCGGATGTTTGAACAGTAGCAGATGGAGTAAAATACTCCAATGCAGTTGCTCCTGCATTAACACGCAATTGCTGCAATGCAGATCCCAATGACGCCAATCCTGTTCCACCTCTTGTTACGGGCAATGTTCCGGTTGTTATCTTTGCAACATCTAATGCAGGAATATCCCCAGATACCAGTAACCTAACGGACATGGGGCCTGTAGTGCCGTTGGGCGATGCAACTACACGATTTGCGGACTGGTTGGAGTAATTCAATGTGCCATAATTATCCCTCGTCGGAACAGCACTAATAATACCACCTAAGTCAGTGATTCTAATGTTTTTCTGTTGAGCCTGAGTTGAAATAGAAATAGTGAAGCAGGCTAATAGTAAAATGTTTTTCATTATTTGAACCATTTGAATAATGCGTAATAACTATCTGAGAATTGTGAATATCCAGATACATCTGGATGCACGAGATTAATCTGTCGGACATACGTTTCAGTCGAACGCGCGTTAACACGTTGCACACTGAATTGCATATTATTCTTGGTATCTATGTTGGTATTACCCCCAAGCACATACACCCCATTACCTTGATAAGTAGAGTTATCGTACTTTGCCAGCACCGCCTTCATATACCGCTTAATATTATCGTCGAACCTCCATGCAGTTTGTCCTGCTGTATAATTAGAGCCGGCCGCATCTTGATCTGCTGGCGGATTAGGGAGAACCAGGGCTATTTTCGTTCCGGGTGCTCCTGCCTGTATAGCATTGATCATCGTATCAATACTTACCAGAACAGCTGCTATTTTTGTGTTCAATGTTGCGGTATCGGTATAACTGAACACGTCATTAGTTCCTAATTGCCATGTCCACCAATCGCCCGTAGTCATTGTTATACTATATGTAGTTAGATAACCTGCAACATCCATTCTGCTTAATGTTCCATTCCAGAGCGGATTACCCGGTACCGTAGTGACAGAACTATAAGTTATTGTTGCATCACCGACTCCAGTACTTTTTGTAAGAGTTCCTGATGACAATGGGGCATTAACACCTACTGTTCTTTCATAAGATATATATCCAGAACCTCCCGAAAGGTTTATTTCCCTTGCTGCAAATGTGCTGGAGTTATTTGTATAGGCGGCGTTCAGTGCAGGAGGAATAGTAATACCAGATACTATGAACTTGTAGAATGTTCTTCCTACAGTGGTAAAGTCTGACCATTGCCATCCTCCACGAGCCTCCATGAAATTACCTCCTGGTGTTGGCTGCGTTCCTTTATAGTTAATAACCATCACATCAGAACTATAATTTGCCTTCGCAGTGTCTGTAATAGTACCAGCATTCACTTGCGAATCACCGCCCATGATTACGTTGCGCGTGGAGGTACCGGCACGTCTGGTCGTAGAATGCAGATTGACAGTCTTTGTCGCTATGACACCTCCTTTGTATAATACGTTAATTGCCAGCGTAGTGGTCCCACTATCTGCCTGTGTCGGAGTATAAGAGAAACGATTATTATACTGAATTCCTTTCGTACATACATAGTCATATTGAAAATCAGATTTTCCATAATCCGACAGCACAATATTGTCATTATAAACATTGAACTCTGCTCCTTCAACCGCATATACATCATTGGGAATAATAAGATTAACAACAGGCGGAGTAGATCCGGTAGAAGGAAGTATACCTTTTTTAACCAGACTATCCGCAGGATCAACATATAATACGTTCAATGCTATTCCTGATGACGTGGTTGCAAGAAAGGAGTTTTTTTCCTGTCCGGTGCCTAATATGGCCCATCTAAAAGCCTTTAGATATGAATCTGTATATATCAATGGTTGTGTAACGCTATTTGCACTATCGGCCCTTACCTGAAATCTACCCAAATATGCACTGTCGTTAATCGCACTTACTCCAACTGCTACATTTTGATTGTTTTCAAGTAACAGCGCTGTTCTTGGATTCAGCGTAGCACTATCAGTAGGACCAACTGGAACAGAACCGTTTTTTGTGGTCATGAAATAAATTTTGGCTCCATATCTGGTAGTGTCAATATGCTGTGTAGTCTGCACTCGCATTTCAGCCATTACCTTCAGCCCTGAGTTTAACGCCGATCCTGTATAAGCACCAAAAAATAGCCTACCCAAATAGTCCCCATAAAGGGCTTTCCCTAAACCAGATGCCTGAAATCTATACCACCCAATTGTAGCCACCGGAGATATATCATTAGTTCCAGATGAATTGAAAGCCGACCAAGGGGATATTGTCCTATTAGATATTGCTATACTATTCCTGCTGCTGTATATTCCGCCGTTCCAGGCAGTAGTACCTGTGAATGCATTATTCCCGTATACATACATCCTGTATACACTGGGGATAGCGGGCTGCGCTCCGCCTAAAACTAATGAATGCATTTTTGTGGTGTCATCAAAATTAGACTTACCGGCAACATCAAATGGTACAGTTGCTTTCTTGCCAATGCCTACGCTATCAGATATGGTTTTCGGTCGTAGGCTACCATATACTTTTGTCCAGAAAGTACTATCTTTTCTCGCGTTCAACGTATCTACCAATCCGGGCACATCAGACATTGCCAGAACTCTTTGTTTGACTATTCCATTTTCGTCAGTGTATAATGTACTGTCAATACCTACATTATTTTTAAGTCCATCAATGTCCAGTACCGTTCCGGCCTGTAATGTCATTAATGGAGTAGATATTGTTAGTGAATTGTTTGCTGTTAACTGTGAATTACCTGAAGAACTTATATTTAACGAACTTGAACCGCCTGTACTGCTTATATCACTATTAATTTGAACACCAGATGAATTGGCAGGGATAGCAATTGAAGCTGTAGCATCACCGTTCGTGCTTGTAATAGACCCTCCTTTAACACTACTTGCTACAATTCCAGTTGTACTACCTATGCTTAATGAGGTATTGCCTCCATTCACACGGTTGATGGATTGTAGTATTATTCCGCTTCCTAATATTCTGGCTTCAGAAGTGTAGTCATCAGAGCTGTAGTCGGTATTATAAGTGCCTCGAAGACGTAATGATTGATTTTCATTTCCCAATACAGTTACATCCTCCCCATCATCACCAAATGTACCTCCTAATTGAATATCGTTCCCGGTTTTATTTAGTCCATGTGAAGCTGTGATATTAAAGACTGAATCACTTTCATGCTTTGTGTAGTAATCCATCTTAATAGCCAACTCGCCTCCAGTAGTAATCCGGAAGAAGAGTGTATCGTTGGAGCGACGGGCTGAATCAAGAGCCAACTGAATACCTGTATCTGCCACTACTATTTGGACCCATTTCACACTATCGCAATTATAGGTATAGATAACATTATCAATCTTGGCAATCTGTGCACACGGATTTGTAGTCCCATCCAGTGTTGTATCTGATGGTATTTGCAAAACAGTAATAAAATTCCCCCTTTTAAAGTTGGTTCCATAAGCCGGATTATTAACATAAACCTGGCCATGCGCGAATGCTGATATTAAAATCAGCGATATAATTATTATCCTTCTCATCATACAAAAATTAATGGTAATTCACCTGCGTTAATTGGTCGCGTTTCATTGCCGCCATATGTTCCTGTGTTTTGTTCCTGGTATTCAAATCCGTTAACTGGATTGGTTGCTATACCGGGTGTTTTAGTCCCTTTTCTTTTCACAAACTTTGCGGTGCCGTCTGAATTAGACGCTGGATGCGCATGAGACTCAACCTTCATGCCTTCAGGACTTCCTGGCTTGTTTTCTAATGAACTTGATACTCGATCAGCATCGATACCAGCACCAAGATCTAACCAGCGAGGGAAATATCCTCGTAAATCCGGCACCTGTATTGTAGTAGTCCCATTACCGAAGCCCCAATACGTTTTAGCAGAAGGCCAACTTCCTGCACTAAGCACTACACCTGGATATGCTGTATTAAGCCTATTCAGATAATCCAATACCCGTGGATATTCTGAACGTAGAACTGTTTGCCCCTGTGCTATAATCTGGTTTGCACCCACAAGTCTTCCAGGTACAATCTGTCCTATGCGATCATAGCCAAGAGTATCGAACACAACATACCATGTAATATCTAATCGAATGAAGCTGATGCGCTCATTCTTTCCAATCCATACAGATGATACATTCGTTCCATTATAGGCGATTGTCTGTCCTACAGGAGCCGATATAGTTGACTGCCCGTTACCGGTACTATTCTGAGTGAATGCACATATCACATTCTCAGGGTAATCAACCCCAAGAGTAACCAGATATCCGCCAGCCAATACAAGAAGCTTACGATAAGTAGATGCTGTTAATGTGATGTTTGAGTTTATTAATTGAACGCCATTCGTGAATCGTGCTATAGAGTTCGGAGCACTGATTATAGAACTTATTTGTGGCTGAAATTGAACAATAACCACCTCGTCATCACTGAATATATCATCAGTTTGCAATAGTCTTATTTCGTCTCCTGAAAGATTATCCCACTCAACCCCTTTCATCATCAACTCAGTGCCACGCCTATTCACGGAATAGACCTTTCCGTCAAGATATGGATCAGTTATTACTCCTTTCCCATCTTCAACAGTTACAGTTGCACCGACAGGTAGACTTATTCCAATCCTATATACCCGATCTGGGATTACAATCCCACCACCTACATAATTACTTATTATTCCACCTATAAGTTCTTGATTTGCTCTATATGAAATCCCAGTTAGAGGATCACATAATGGAACATACCATGTCTCATCAGGCACAAGTGGCGTAGCATCGGGAAGTTCCCGAGTACTATAGAGATCTACTTCTGTTACATCTGGCCTCATGGTTCTACTTCTATTGGTGTTATTAATTCATCTCCATCTTCTGTTGGGCTAATACCGCCATCTCCTTCACCGGTCCATAATCCTGTTAATCCACCTGGTTCTGCAGGTACCCATTCTGGGTTGTCCGGAGCATCCCAAGCTATACTCATTGTGAAATTGCAACTGTTGTCCGGGCTACTTAATACATAATACTCATTGCCAGCATATCCATTGAATTGAGTTATTACATCATCCGGATTATTAGCCAACCCTATAAGACTGCCATCATACCACAACACTGATACTGGATATGGGTCAGGGCAACCTGCCAGCCGGATGCCGAAAAGATCAGATAGATATACAGTTCTGATTAATGGATTCTTAACGATCTGTAGTGGACCTGTCCCTCGTGCCGACATTTCATACCGCAGGATATCCGTATGTGGGCTGCTTTGTGATAGCGATGTAATGAACATGCTCCCACGATATTGCAATCCTCCATCAGCATCAATACCGGCCCTCCATTCCAGTACATTACCTACGCCCTGGTACTCCCTCAAATCGACAATATTCATATCATCCTGATACACAGAAATCCCAGGAGCACTGATCGTATAGGAATTAATACCTGGTATGAAGGATGCCCACTTGCCGTTTGTCGGTCCAGTTGTATCCAATTCTTCAGTAGTTGTTTCTATCACACAATCAACCGAGTGGCAGATGGCCACCGGCACACCATCACGAAGTATATAGAAATTGAAATCTGATCCTCTTATAAACATTACTCGTCCTGTGTTAGCGGTGTGACTGTATAAGTTCCAATCCCAGCGCCAATAGGCATTATCTCAGTAGCATATATTGAATGGACACAAGACATTACACTGTACTTATCTCTAAGTAACATCATGGTCTTGTTGTCTAAATCCGTCAAGGTAATAGCATGGTGGAATGAAAGTTCATTGCTGAATACATCACCATCAAAACTATATCCCGGTTTATTCTGCTGATCCAACTCTCCTCTCAATACGGTTTCGTCAATGGTTTTCCCATCCCAATCATTGAACGGAATAGCTTTCTTTACTCCTGCATCATCATAGAAGATTGTATTGGACAACCCTGTATCCTGTATATCTAAGAAGAATTTCTCCTTATCACTTGGGATCAAAGAATATTTCTTTGAGTTAACAATGTCCTCTTGTATTTTCACGTATGGATCATTGTAAACACGCAAAAAGGCCGGGTATAATTCTGTATAGAATGAACTACCGGAAGGAGGCGCTGGACTGATGCCGCTATCAACAACTACAACAAGAACCTCATAAGAAGCAATACCCGAAATAACAGGGATAGGCTCACTTAGTATTTCAATAGTTCCTGTATTGGCGTTGTTTTTCGGATTGGATGATATGTGATAATATTCGTCCTCCCCTACATTTCCGCCTGTGACATTATTCCACTTACCATCAGTACCTAACCATTTTAATGGATCAATCGTTCCTGATTCTACCAATACGACTACTGCCTTAGTAAACACTCCATATGTAACAGCATCTACTGCAGGCAATGTTAAGTAGCTTTTGTTTTTCAACTCTAGTCTTACCAATTGATTCACTGCCACAGATATTCTTGACCAAATACTTCTGAATGTACTACCCGTAGCGTCTCCAATCCGTATTCTGAATTGATCTTCCAGATTACCTACCCCCTGACGCGTGTAGAATCCGGTAATATCTCCTTCCCAATCTAGGAATGGTGATTGAGTACTTGACCTCCAATCAAAGTTCCTTATTTGGTTAATCCCTTGTAATGGATAATTAACGCGTTGCTTTTTAATAGCGGCATTAACCGTTAACATTTGTGTCTTGTTAAGATATACAACGGTGTCAGCAGGAGAATTGCCTAATGGCTGAGAGATATCATAATTAATAGTAATCATCCCACCTGTATCTTCTGGAGTGATTACTATTAATGATTGATTACTACTCCCGATATCTTGTACTCTCTGAATCCAATATGAGCCGTTAGAGTAAAATACCCTTGAATCAACCGATTCGAAAAACTGTTCTAATGCATCATACGCAAACTTAGCTCCGTCCTTGAAATCATAGAATGCATCAGTGTGCACCCATAATGATTCTGTTATCAAATCTGACCCAATAGAATCCGGTTTGATGCTAAATAATATTTTAGCAATACTGTCTTCATATCCTATAGAATTAAATAACGACCTCTTAATAAAATCTCCTACTGTTACAAAGTCGTATAGGAATAAATTCGTATCGTTAAGATCAATTGTTGTGCCCTTTGAAAACGTAAAATCAACAGCATTGATTGTAAAGCTATATGGCATAGGCAACCATGGATATTGATTACTATCTGGCTTAATAAAACCGCGCCAAAACAAAACAGGAGTTGTATTATCTGACAGTTTGCTTATATCTATCAACCATTCATCCTCTTCAATATTAATAAACGTTTCAGGAGAGGGGTCTGTATCATTACTCTTGTAATAGGTTATGCTTGCTTTACTTCCAATTATAGTTGCGAATTGGTCTTCATCAGAATTATTCCAGTTAATCACTACCGGCTCTCCACCGCCATATTGCAACACGAGTGGAGTGTCAGTATCGCCAGCATTTTTAAGTCGAAAATCAACCCTCCATAAGAGGTCTTTCTTATCCCTGAACTGCATTCTATATATTGTCCCGTATGTAGCCATTATCTCCTACCCTCCCTTTCTGCTCTACGAAGTCCAATAATTAATTCAGTCAATCCAACCCGTGTTTCTGCGATGAATCCAGTTCCTCCACCTCCTATCTTATCCCACAACTCTGACGGGATAATCGCCTCTTTCTTGCCAGGGTTATCTCCTACCATTGCGAGAGTTGGCTCTGTCACGAGTCCACCGGTTGCAAAAGAGGGAACTTTAGATGCATAATTCTTTAATGCTTGCCCCGCTGCAATTGCGGCAATGCCAGCCGCAACAGCAACCCCCGGGTTTAATGATTGTATTGAAACCTTAATTGCATCCAATATTCCACTATATATAATCAGTTGTTTACCCAGATTTGTAAGATATCCACCGAAAATATTAGCAAATCCTGCCATTGCAGATTGTATCCCCTTCCCGGAAGCAGCATTGACTATACCCTCAGTAAGGGCAACTCCTGCATCTAAAGCGGCCTGTTGTAAAGAGCTATTTAAATAATTAACTAGGTCAGTTAATCTTAGTTTTAATATTGCTGATCTTGTAATCCCTTCTTCTATTTTCGCATTGAAAATGCCTTGTGCCTTCGATACATTAATCAATCCAGAGGACAATGATTTAAGTTTGCTATCAACCTCTACAAAGTTATCTACATCAAATAGTGGTTTATTCCCTATTGCAGCCGAAAGAATGTCATATTTACTCTGAAGATTTGCAACAGATTCGGATGCTGGATCAAATCCAGTATCCGTTAGTCTTTGAATTTCACTTCTTAAGTGTATAAGCTGAGCTTCAGCAGTGACAATTGATTTACCATCAAATTGGAATAACTGAATACCTTTAAGTTCTGACTTACCTATTATTTTATCTGATAATGAATTAATCTGTGTAGCAATCTTTTGTATCTCTGGAGATGTTGGTTTCAATCCCAGTTTCACAAGATCTTCAAATGCTTTTTGCAGGGCGGTGATTTTATTGTTCGCAATTGAATCAAATGTTGCCCCGGTAAGTGATGCCTGAGCATCTATTGCAGATAACTCAAGTCCTAATTCTTTAAGGATGTCAGCTACAGTTTTACCAGATTTTGCTGTTTCATCTAAATGCTCTCCGATACCAAGCGTTCCTGCAACTGCATCGGTTTTAAGTAGTTCATTAATTGTATTTTGTAACCTTTTAATATTACTATCAGCATCATTGACAACTTTGCTTTGAGCTTTCCAGCCCGATCCAGCTTGCAAAGCATTTGCCAGCACTTGACCCGACGTGCCGCTTATATCAAAAAACTGAACTAAGGCACCTTGCGCGGTAGCGAGTAAGGAAGCCTGTTCTTTTAATGGCTTATTTTGTGCTGTAAATATTTTTGCTTGTTCTTTCGATATAAGATCTTGCGCTCCTTTAACCCGGGCCTGTCTTATCAGTGCCGCTGTCATCAAGTCAATAGATTCAGCGGTTTGTTTACTGTTTATATTCTCTAACGAGATATTTTTAAGATAATCTGGATATTCTTTTTGTATTAATTTAACAGCTCTTAACCGCTGTTCGCGTGAAATATTTTCATCCCTTGCTACTGCAAGCCACCCTTCCAATTTGGACATTTCACCAGCCACGGCACCTACTGTGGAAGATATAGCTTTGTTATATTCGTCTTGTAATTGTTTGGCGGCACTTAATTTACCCATCAGGGCATCATAAGCATTTCCTAATGACCCATATTTCTGTATGGCCGCAGTTATTAACGCTGATACTACAGTGAATGCCAATGCGATACCTCCTGCCCCCATTAAAGATTTACCCAACGCTTTTAATGCACCTCCAGTGCTTCCTGTCTCAGCCTGAAGCCTCCTGAAAGATTCAAATAATGGATCTAAATTATTTTGAATCGCTATAAATCCAAATGGCGAATCGGATGCAATTCGTCCTAAGTTTTGTAAACTATTGGCTGCAGTGTTAGATGGTCTATTTATATTATTTAATGCTGGAGCCAACCTATTCGCATTTAAGGTTGCTCCATTCAATGAAACCTGACCAGCGGTTACGGATCTGGATAAGTTTGTTATGCCAGCAGCTGCTGCCCCTGATACAGGGGATAGTCTATTAATTGAAGATCTAGTATTAGTTGCTGATGCTGTAACATTATTTAACCCTGCAGATGCCTGTGTGGTGGCTGTGCCCAATCCGGTAAATGAAGCCTGTCCGGACTGAATAGCATTTGCAAGGTTAGTTATTCCTGCTGCACTTGCTCCTGAAGAGGGCGATAAGTTGTTAATTGAATTAGCCGCATTTGTAGCTGATGCGGCTATAGTATTTATTCCGGTAGACGCTTGGGTGCTTGCTACACCTAATCCAGTGAAAGATGCTTGCCCTGAAGTAATTGCGGCTGATAAATTTGTTATCCCCGCAGCAGCGGCAGCGGTAACAGGAGAAAGGTTATTAACAATTGAAACAGTATTGTTTACAGCTGGTTGTAAGGAATTAAAGGCTGCGACTAAATTAGCAGCTATTGACTCTATAGTATTTGAAGTTTGATTTAGACTATTCACAGCCCTATCTAAGCCAGTTGTTAAGCCGCTTAAATTTGCCCCTATAGCAAGATTTAATCCTTCATTACTAGCCATCTATCCCTTTTTATACCTATTCAAAAGCGCCTTAATTTCCGTAGAAGAAAGACGCTTTGCCTTTGGTTGTTCTTTAATTTGATCCGTAATAAGCCTGAATAATTTATCTTCCTTGATAGATCTGCTTTTCTTTGGATCAGCATTGGATATCACTGTGAAATAAGCTAACCGGCGTACTCCCTCCATATATCTTGAATGCCTTAACCAATAACCTTGAGCAGCTCTGGAATAGTCTTTCCAGGTCATGCAATAGAAATCATGAGGCATCAACCCCATTTCTCCTATTGCGAAGTCTTTGACTTCCTCCCAGGTTGCTTTTTTTTTGGCTCCTCTGCAGGAACTTCTTCTTGCTTATTCTCTGGTAAAAGGCTTCTCAATTGCGTAGTATCAAGCCAGCAGTTGAAAACAGAGGCCAAATCATTATCATCAGCATCCCCCACCCACTCCGCTACATCTGCACGAATGAAGTCTCTTTCCAATTCTCTTGCCTCATAATGGCCTACCATGCCGCAATACACTAGTGTTTTCATTGCAGAGAGAGGACTATCTGATAACTTATCTATGAAAGTCTTTGTTGCGTCCAAAGGATCGCCCTTGAACACCTTACCCAATTCTTCCTTAGCGTAATTATTGAACCGTAACGAGCGGAGTTTACCGCCCAATGTTATCTCAATCCGACCATTCATATATCGTAGCTTATTATGTTGTAGCAGGTTCTATATCCTGAGTGTATTCACCCTTAACAGTGATAGTGAAATCAAAAGTTGCAACGTCTTCATTCGGGTAAGATGTTGACAGATTGGAGAAGAAGCCAACCCCTTCATAGATTACATCACCAGGAACAGCAATGCCGCTCAATGGGCCAATCTTCCAGTCATATTCTGTTTTTGCACGGAACAACTGATCAACCAGTGCCTCAGATGCCTGGCTATCAAACTCAGGATCATCATCATCTGATAATAATACCTGTGCAGTACCTGTGATTTCGTAAGTAGGATTGTTAGAAGGAACCTGATTAGGGCCGCATTTGCTGTTTGCATCAATGGTATCCCTGGAGCGGTCAAATGTGAGGTCTGTTTGGCATACTAAAACAAGGAAGTTTAAACCCGTTTTAATGAATACCCCGATACTTCCGGCAGCCGGTAATCTTGTGGCCATAATTAGATGTTTACTTGTTCTTGTACTCTGTGTGTAAACCTTATCAGCCGCCGGAGAACCTTATATACATCGTTTTGCGCCTCCATTGTCGTATCAGAAATTAATCTCGTTGATATCACCTGTAAATCAGTCCCGGCATCAATAAATCCGGACGAATCTACAGGGTTAATAAGTTGAAATATTTGGTTTGCTATATCATCTATCGTTTCTCTTTCTACCTCACCAGTATAACCGGTCACCACATCTACAAGCATTGTTGCCTCTTGTCCCTGACATCTCTTCACGCTTGTATCTGATGCTGTCTGAGTGGATAATATTATATAGGGATAGACCGCATTATTAGGTACCATACCATCATATACCTTGACTGGCTGACCATTACTGAACACAGCCCCATTAAGTTTCTGGAAGTACCCTTTCCTTATGTAATAGTTAGCACTGATCATATTGTTGTCACACTGGTTATGTTTGATGGTCCGGGTCTGATTACCGTAATATTCCCACCAAGGTTCAGTATTTGCCTTATCCTTTTAATAAGCTCTTTCTTCTCTGCCTCATATGCCGGAAACAGGAATGGATGTGCTGGTAAGTTTACACCAGGTCCAACATAAAACTGCATCGCATACTCTTCAAGCCCTGTTGGCACATCTACCAATCCTCCGGTCCCAAACTCCACATAAGGTGAATAATACTTTCTCGCAACTACATTATAACTATGATCCCCCAACCTGTTCCATCCTATTGAATTTATCAGTTCCCCTGATTCACGTGGAGCCGCCGCTTTTGCATCTTCCGAGATAGTAATAACAGATGCCTGCATCTCATTATCTATCTTATCCTGAATCTCCTTTTTATAAGTATTGATTTCTTTCACCAGTTTATCTATCCCGGTGAAGCTGAATCCTATGTAAGGCCGTGCCATTAACCCTGCTCAATTAGAATCAACGAATAGAACCTTTTTCTACCTTCTGTCATCTCTGTTATACTATTCACTATGAGAACTTTACCCTCGTAAATGAACCGTATATCCTTGCTCACCTCATGACTGGCAGTGTGTCTTATTTGCACTTCGTATGAAGCGTTTTGTACGTTTTGTAGCAATTGTATTTCTCTCCACGATTTAACCGGCCCCACGTAAGCCCAAGTCGTATAAACAGTTGTCCACGTTTCTGTAAATCCGCCAGAATCGTTCTGTACCCGGCTTAACTTTTGCGCTTCTAAACGCCGATTAAACTGCCCTTGTGGCTGTAACTTACTCATATGAATACCCCATATCCGTTACGACGATAAGGCTTCAAACATGCAGCGGACATTGGGCATATCTTATCAATTGTTTCTACATCTCCGAGATTTTCAAACATCCATAGAACTTGCTCTTTAATTGCCGTTTTATAAACCTCTGGTATATTGGCAAGAGGATACCCACTCTTATAAGACAACTTCAGATAACAGCTGCATGGCGATTCAACATACTTGTCACTCTCACCAATTGTTGTTAATGTTACCGTTACACCTTCAGTGTCTACGCCGGTAATTGCGCCTATTGGAGCGCCAGGCAAATCAATTCCGCCACAACTGTTATCTACAACCACCACGAGATCTTTTTCCACTATTCCGATATCATACTTATCTTCCAGTAATTGTCTGGCTGCTGTAATAAGAGAAGTAATAAGAGAATCTTTCTCAGTATAGTCAACGTTCATATACAGCTTTGCATCAGCCAAAGAAACAGGCTCCACTGCTGGACCGGTGACAATTTTCTTATCTAACAGCTTATTACTGCACATTATGATCTCTTTTTTCTACCTCTTTGATTCGGTGTAGGTGTCTCGCTTTTGGGCACATGTTCAGATTCCACCTTCTCACTTATATTCTCCTTGTGCTCATCCTTCTCGGGATCTTCGTCATTAACATCAGAAGATTCGGAGGGGTCATCATTTGGGGCCAAAGCCTCCCCATTTTCTTCTATAAAGACGAATCCACCTTGTGCAAGTTGGAGAGCACGATCATTATCATACTCAGCAAACTCTCCGATGAACATTATTTTACGCGTATTTATATCCCGAAATCTCTTTTTTATTCTGACTTTCATATTCAGATTTTGCGGGCGGCACTGCCTACGACAACAGTCAAAGTTTCATATTACCGCCCAGTTTATTACTTAACCCAAAATCAAGTAGTTGGTATATCGAATTCACCAACGATGAAGTAATCATTACCATAGATTGGGAAAGCAATTGTTTCCTCAATACGAACGGTAATCATATTCTTCTGAACGTTGTCTTCATCCTGTTCGAAGAACTGAAGGATTGGAGGTTCCTGGATTATCAGGTTGGCTCCCATTACCCAATCACCAACGATGAATTGACCAGCATTTGCTGCGGTAGATTTGAATACCGGAACACCAGCAACATACAGCTGCCCATTGGTATAGGTAACCAGTTCACGTGGTAGATCGTAAGTACCTGCACCACCTGCAGCACGATTCAGTAGCAAGGTTGCATAATCAGAAGGTCTTACCAAGATGCCATTAACATCACGGTCGGCTTCTTCCAGCTGTGTAACTGCATCTACCAGTTGTTCAATCCACACAGTTGATGTACCGGTAGCAGCTGTATAATTACCAGCATCAGTGATACCGGAAATATTTGGCGTGTTACCATTACCATTCAACAGCTGATCGTCTTCTACACGAAGCAACTTTTCAGGAAGGCGAGATTGCAGGAAAGTGGTTAAGCCAGGAACATCGTTTAGCATCTTACGAGATACCTTCACGATACCCGCAATGGTTTCAGCCGCAACGCTTACTTCCTGCAAACGCAGATCAAGGCGAGGCTTCAGAGCACCTTCAGCAACAGGCGCAATTGCGCCTTCACCGGTTATTTCCTTGACATATGCATAGTGAGATCCACTCATGCTACCACCACTCAATAACTGGCGAATATGAAGCCGGCGTCTTGGGCGTTCAATAATACCAGGACGTAGATCAGTAACCGATACATCAGCGGTTGGGAAAGTTGTTGGGCTAATAAGTGTCATGTCACCTACAGCCTTCATTTGAAAGGAAGCCTCACGGGTTTCTTTCTTTGCGAACTTTGCAATGCTGTCTTTATTCTCCTGGATGGATTCTGCCAACAGTGTTTTAAAATGCTTTTGTTCAGTTCCTACAACAACTCTTCCCTTCTGGTTGTCCAGAATAAGTTTGTCAAGCGCTTCCTGGTTCTTCTGATCAGATTCGTCCTTCTTAACCTTCCAGTCATTCAGGCCCTTCACTTCATCATTCACCTTTTTAACTTCTGTTTCTACCGTTTCCGCCTTTTTACCGGCATCTTCAGCGGCCGTCTTAGCGGCATCGGCAGCCGTTTTTACTTCTTTAACCTGTTCAGCAACGGGAGCAATTACTTCCTGTACCGCGCCTTTAATTTCTTTAATATCCATCTGTGTTAGTTGAAAAGTCCAGAGACAGTGTTTTTGATTTCTGATTCCATTTGAATCAATGCTATCAGGTCCTTTGCACTATCCGGCTGAGTGGACTTTTCTTCCGGCTCAGTGGTAATTTTTGAAAGGTCAATCGTGAATTGCTGGAGCCTTTTGAGTTCCAATAATAACAGGCTATTATCATCTTCGAAACGGCCTGTTTTGATAGATTTAATAAGCAGATCGAAGCGTTTTACTTCCGCCTCAATCTGCTCCGGTTTTATCAGGGATTTGGTTATGCCAAGAGTTGGGGTATATGGGTTTGCGCCCCACAAGACGGCGCTGCCTTCCCACAATGCAGCTTCTGTAATCTCGCGTACATCCTCAGAGTACTGCCCAGACTTTACCGTCCGGAAGCCTACTGAATGCTGGTTAATGTCTCCTGCTTCATACAAAGGCCAGATGGTATCACGCCACAGTTTTGTATCCCGGTATTCTGAAATACCGACGATATACTTACCTTCTTTATATAGTTCTTTGAATTTGCTTAATGCAGAATTGAGGGAGTAGCCATGATCTGCCATGTGCCACACTTCATTGGTACCAAGTGGGCCACGCTCCTTAATAGTTTTGTCGAATGCAGTATTTGAGAAGATATCACGATCACGATCAACGCTTTCAAGTTCGGCTATAGCGATCTTGACGCTCTTTGTCGCCTTATCTACATCAAGTGTTTTGAGATCGAAGACTTTACGCTCTAATGCCGCCTGCATGGGCTGTCAGTGACTTATTAGCGGTCGAAGCGAAAAGCAAGTAAGAAAGTATCTGAATAACAGCCCGCTATTTGGTAACAAATGTACGATATGGCAATTAATTACCAATATTTATTTATTGGCCATTAAATCCTATTGTAATGATTTGAGTTATATTGCTGGGACCTGGCTGTATAACTGTAATCCCTCTTGATTCAACTATCGGTTTTGGTAGAACCAGCCCATTTGCACCTCTGCGAGGCTTAAACTTCATGACACATCTGCACCCTTCAATATTCCCCTTACTCGCAGTGGGATCTCCCGGATACATAAGTGCCTCTCCTGAAACAGTGAAAGGTAATTCAAGCGGCACTGTCTGCCCATGCGGTGCGAAATGATCCCAGGGATATTTTTTACCTTTCCTTCTAACCAAATTGTCCAATCGGCAAATCCATATTTTATCCAGCAATATATTTGTTACATCTGCCCCCACATATGCAGCATAGTTTTTTACCCTTGTAATTTCAGTCTGAGTAATAACTCGTGCCTGATTTTTACTTGCTGGTAATTCTTCAATCCCCCTAATGATGTCAGTGTCTCTATTTGTATTTCCTTGCACAGCTATCTGATCAAGATTGCCGGCCGTTATTATAGGTGTTTCAATTGGGGTTATTTGCGCTATAGGTTCTGGAACCACAATAGGTGCATTTGGTGCAATAACAGGCGGAGGAATAACTGGAGGTGTGATCGCGGGTAGAATGTTGTCAATTGAATTAATAATCTGTTCATCACTCATGCCAGAATTTCGGGCCTTAAGAATGTAGGCAAGTATGGTTTTCTTCTGTGTCCTTAAGATCGACATAACAGAAATGGATATTGCATAAGCCGAAAAAAAGTTCAATATGGCATCGGTAATAATATCCAAAAAATCACTTACCCCTTTCTTACTATCCAACTGTATCTCTCGCCTCACAATATTAGCACGTTCAATGCCCACAGACAAATACAAAGCCCGTAGAACCTCCACGATTGGCTTCATTTCTACTACAGTATCAATCACCTTGATAGCAGGGGTAAGTCCATTTATCTTTGCATAGTTGGCAAAGGAAAGATTATTGACCTGAAGGGCTTTATATACCCTTTTAACCCATTTCTTTTCTTGCTTAGCCACCCAGACCGCATGACGCCTAGCATATTCGTTATTCTCTTTATTGCTCATTCCAGTGACTTTATTTGTTCTACAATCTCTTTGTATACTTCATGCCATTCTATTTCCCGAACTCCTACAAACTTCCTGTGTCCTACCAATACTATCTTAAAACAGTCTTGAAACTGGTTGTGATCAGAAAACGTATTAAGTGTTACACCTCCATTATCTACCCAAACAGCACAGCCATTTGCCGGCAGAAAGTACACAATATTATCCCCTTCATCAGTTGACAGGGCAAACGGTGTCTTTTGCAGGTAGCAATTAATAATCAGTTGTTTAACGGATTCATGAATATTAAGCCCGGTTATATCCACCTGCCAAATGAAGGGTTGTTCTTGTCTGGCTTCAACCAGGGTTACAAGTTGTCGGCACGATTCGTTACGCATTTATTTTACTCTTTACTTTCCACCTCGCAATTATTTCACCATGCTTTCCTTCAATCAAGGTATTGCCCCTGGTAGTATAGTATTTATCATTGTCGAAAGTCCCACCCCATTGACAAGTCCCATCAGCGTAACAATAATAAACATTACCTGTGTTTTTCATATAACTTACTGTTTTAAGGTTAGTTCTTGACCGGTGAGTACATAGTACAGGTTCTGCAGATGATGAACAGTTTTGACTGAGAGTCTAAGTACAAACCGGCATTCCACATCAGCCCGCGTAGTTGAGAATGTATACCCATCATAATTACCCGATCCATCCCTAATCCTGTTCTGCCATATGGTAAGGCCTCTGTAGATTTCTTTACCATTAGCCAATCCAAACCTATTTATCCACTCTTCAGTTAGGGTAATAGGTTCATATACCGCACTCATATCATAAGGAGGAGCTTGTATGTTCCCGTTGTCTTGCACGTGCTTCATCACCAGCCAATCAACAATAACTAACTCGCCTGTAAGAACCCCTGTAAGTAAATTCCCTATTCTTAGTTCAGATGACTTGATCATACTTTCTCGTTTATAGTATAAGTCAGTTTATCCTTTAACTCGTTCTCCTGTTTACACAGGGCTGCAAATAGAAGCAACCGGAAGGTCTCATATAAATCACTTAGACCATTTCTTTGTATTATATCATTATATTGACTCATTGGAGTATTGCCATTATATAAGTCGTGTTTTAATGGCTCCTTAATGATTGCTTTATCATCCCCAATTTTAGTAAGTTGATAAGCAATTTTATCAATCTCCCTTACCTTATCATCAGTGAGTTGTTCCTTATTCATAAAAAGAATTAAGGCCCGACAATTGTCGGGCCGGTTAGTTAAAATGTTGCAGCCTTTACAGCCCACATCGCAGCTTCTTCATAGGCTGTCATAGCCAATGCTTTAACCCTTACAAATTCACCTAACTCCTTATCTGCAAGAGAAGATTTTGCAGGCATGTCATCAACCAAGTTGATCAACTCTGCACTCTTCTGCTTAATCTGATCCACAATTGATGTATTAGACGGATTGAAGGAAGTGCGAACACGAGATTCGCCTCTTGATAATTCACTCATGTTTATTGGATTTTGTTGTTCCCTTTTGGATTGCCCATACTATAATGCATAGGATTACGAATGATGATACGAACTGATTAAGGATATGATATTTATCCATTATCTTAAAGTATGTTGAACTATCCCTTCAAATAAAATTCCTCTAACTGCCTTGTTTTCGTGATTCTTATACTCCCCTGTTTTAGCTATCGCATGTTTATTTATCTTATTCCAGGCCTCCGAGGCACTCGTTGCATCTATAAGCAAGAAATCTGACGGTAATTGTATTTTGTTTTTTGAGGCATATATCTTTCCCATGAATAAAGCCATATAATTATTTTTAATCGGTATAAAATAGAAAAGCCGCAAAGGTGAATTGATCCCTTGCAGCTGCATGTCTGTTTATCCCGTCTTATCCGCCCTTAAATGCAAGGTCAATCTTTACAAATTTACTATTTGGTAATTAGTTTACGAAATATATTTACCCTTGTTTTGATTCCTCTTTCGGTTTGGGCGTAAAGTTATGAGTAATTAACTTGATAATATCTTGTTTGGTTTGAAGACGTAAGCCTTCCTTGTAGGCTTTTTTTATCTTACAGTCCTTTGGATCAATGGGGATGGCCCTGTTTACTATGTCGTCAAGGTTCATTTATTATGATTTAAAGATCAAATCATTTTCTACGTATCCTTTATACCAATCGGCCAACCACAGAATAGATTCCTTATTGAAATAGGATGTAAATTGACCCCATGGTTTGGGAGCTTCTGGGAACAACCCATTATATAGATAATATGCCATTGTTTCACATTGGTGTTCCATCTTAACCTGCCAGGACAAAACACTACCATCATCATTGAATATTCCTAACTCAGCCTGTATAGAATGGCTAATTTCGTGACACACAGTATGAAGCCCACCACTTTGCTTATTATCTATTGCTATTACCCTGTTATTGAAATCACAATAGCCACCGGCACCCTTAGCCTCTGTAATACATTCGTATCCAGACAGGATGCCAATAATATCGAATATTGGAGTATTTATATTAAGCTTATACTGGCGGCCTATATGCACTTTATTGTGAATACAATTGAGCACCTCACCTGTTATGTACCTGTCATTAACGTGACTATAAATTCCACTGGATATTATTGGACAGCCGCCTAATGCAGGAACAAGGAATGATTTCATACTTTATCTTATTTTCCTCCAAACCTTATTGTGCACTACATTGAACAGGAACTCATAATCTGGATGGGTATTCATTATACTACCGGTAGCGTCAGTTACTTCCTGAATCCCGGTGAAATAGCCCCATGGCATGCTCATATCATTTGCGCAATCGTCAATTATCAGGTATCCGCCAGGTTTAATGATAGGAATATAATTCACAATGTCGCTGACCACCGTTGCATGATCATGTCCCCCATCAATATATAGGACATCTACAGAGAGTGATTGAGCCTCCTGTATGATCGCTGGATCAGTACTTAAACCTACCAGCAGCTGATAATCTTTATCCAGCATGAACGTGTCATGAATGAACTCAATATCCCTCTTATAGTCAGACTCCCACACGCCACCTGCAGTTGACAGCGGGGTCACTCCATACCGTGTTACACTTTTCCCGGTTACGTCTGCCAACATCTTATACAGTGAAAGGATTTGCCCTTTGAATACGCCTATTTCCATGAAAGCGAAGTTATCCGGCATATCGTCAACGATTAGCTTATGTAACCACTGGAAAGACCGTTCCCCGAATCCAAAAACATTCTGCTCAACAAAATCTCTATGTGCCTTTAGGCTTGGATCTGCATTAACTGAAGATGCAAATGACTCATTCACCATTTTATGGTGAGCGGGTGAATTCTTCCAGCTTTTCTGTACGTCTGTTAATGACATTAGTTATGTTTTAATAATTCGTATATGGAATCCATTGGGGTTCTGCCGTTTCCATGTATTACAACCGGCATGGTACCTGTCAAGTTATTTACCAGGCGTGCACCATCTGCCCTATATTCGTTATTGTAACAGAATGCAGTGGTTTGAAACAGGCTGCAATTAGTGTCCAACACTATAGGAGATTCCCCGCCAAGTAGCATCTTTGTGAAGTACAGTTGATCATCCATTTCAAACACCGGAGGATATGCACTGAACAGGCTTAATAACCCACTGATTGGAGCCATGTAGCTACCCGAATTGAGATACCGCCACAAGCTGTCACAGGCTGGATACCGCTCAGATAACTCTGCACAGGGCCAACAGTTCAACTCAGCACTGAACACTATTTTACCGGGCCAGCTATCAGTGTACTGTTTTTCTATTTCATCCATACCTGACAGGAGTGCCACATCATAAGCATCAACAAAAACGACATGGGTATATTCCGGGTCAATACTCTTTAGGTATTTCTCCAGCAATATTATTTTAGTCCCAAAACCTTTCCATTGCTGATCCTGTCCCAACACGACATAATCCAGCCCAAACTTTTCCATACTTTCAATAAGCATAGTAAGCCCCGGGTCTGGTCGTGTCGCTACTGTAACAATCTTAGTTTTCATACCGATATATTCCCTTATGAAATGTCTTTTCAATCAAAACAAAGCCTGCATTGAAAAGGATGGCTTCTATCTCACTATGATCATAGTAGTCCGTGATATCATCGAATGCGAAAATAGCGCCTTTAGATGCACGGGGAATAAAGAAATCCAGTTCTTCCTTTAATGGATCAACTGCATGAGGGCCATCAAAATGAATGAAAGAGTACTTTGTTTCCAGCGTCTTCTCTAACCTGTATACAGGTACCCCATCTGCATAGCGGTTGAAGAACTCAGTATCTTCCAGATTGAAGAATAGGAATTGAACTCCCTTTGATGCCACATATGGATACAGGTTACCCAAACAAGTATCACGCATTTCATTAGTATAATCCAGCCGGCAGATGCTACCTTCTTTATTGTTATACTCGATGTGCCCATATGGATCAATGGCGATATGCACCTTACCGGGACAATTTGCCGATATGGCATCCACAATGTACTTGGTGCCGCCCCCTAACCGTAGCCCTATCTCGCAGGTCATACCTACTACATCCTTACTTAACTCTACTCCTTTGGTTAGTAGATGATAGTCTGAACTATCCCCAGGCAATGTGTTTACTTGCTTCATAATTGATAGAAAATTGATGTTTGTCCGTTAATATATTGTTCGCGTAGTTCGTTGAATTTTCTCATCCTCTCCCCAGCATACCCTTCTTTCCATTTCTGGTAGTTGGTGCCTCCCGGATCTATGTGGTCAATGACAATCTCTGGCAGGAAATAACTATGGAAGCCGGCAACCTGGCATCTAATAGCCGCCAACGTATCATCAAATCCATATAACCCATCCATCTGGTATAACCCCCCTATGCGATCTATTAACTGATGGTTATACATTTGGCAGGTACCCATTACATGGTTTACCCTTTCTGCAACTATCCACTTATGGCCTAATGGCGCTGGTGACATTACCAATTCGCTCCGGTAGAAATCCTCTTCTGGTAGGTTAGGTGATTCTATGCAGTCTTTCCGTTTCAGCCCTACAATACCGGCGGGAATGTCAGTCTTCCCCATTCTGGTAATCAACTCTTCCAACAACTCCACCCATCCAGCAGCACGGATAACCACATCATTATCCATCTTGATCAGGTTTTCACCCGGTGTTCTGTGTCTCCATGCCTGGTTAATTGCCTTTGCTGTCCCTACATTCACATCATTACCGATCAGCGTAAATTGCATCCATGCGAACTCTTTCAGCAAATCTTTTGTTGCCTGGCAACTGGCGTTATCAATTACAAACAATCGATGCTTCCTGAAATCAACCGTTTCAGATAATGAAATCAGTGTTTCCTTAGTCATCCAGGTACGTCCATTTTCTACCGTGTCATAGCAAGCCATTGCAATCAAAGCCATATATCTATTTTAGATGTTTATCATTTGTTTTTGGATCAGGTTTACCCATCCGATATTTGTGAAACACATATAACCCCTTTGCTATTCCCACCTTCCCTCCTGTTCTTTGAATTGCCCGGCTGAAATGAGTATCAAACGTTGGAGAGTTCTCTTTGAACCGATGTTTAGTCCATGTTATTTTCGGGAACAACATAAACATGCCGGCAATTGGCTTTTCGGTGTGCTCCACTGTATCATAATCGGAACTATGCAACTGTTCTGCAACGCCAATGTGATTACGGATATCAGAATCATCAGAGAACTTACCCAAGTATAACTGATGATTGTGTTTAAGTCTATTGGTCATACACCCAATCAAGTCGTAGTCTGCGTTCTTTGCTATAATATCCTCAATCTGAGTACCCCAATAGTCTGTTAGGTACATTATATCTCCATCCTGAAGCACAATCCATGAATCACCTGGAACCATGTCGCAAAACTCGTTTAGCGACTTTCCTATGTTCTTCTCCCGATTATATGGATTGCTATAGCATACTTTCATACAGCTGCCTTCTTATTTCGTTTACTTTCCGCAAATCATAATGTTGTCGCACATGCTCCCCTAGTTGCAATCCAGCCTCTTTTACTATCGCCGGATCTTTTATACATTCAGCCATCAACGCCTTCCATTCACTTTCTGTTTCAGCATACATTACATATCGCTTATCCAGCTCATTGAAATATGGTGCTGTTTTGCTGGCAATAAATGCAAGGTTCTTACATCCTGCCTCCAACATCTTAAGATTGCTTTTCAGACAATTGAACTCATTTGCTTCCAATGGAGCCAATGACACATTAGCATTACTGTATACGGACATGTAACTATCCAATGGTTGGCATGCTCGTTTACCGTAACTGACATTACGAAGAAGCGCCTGCATCTGTAACCAGGCAGGATTGTTCTCTATCCCTGCCAATGTGAAGTTTACCCGTGTTGTACCCTTGATCGCACCAGCAACCAGCGCGAAGTCGTGATAGTGGGAACTGCCGCCGGCATATACAAACCTGATTTGATCATCGGTATTGTTTGTGCTATCAAACTGTCCATGATCAAATGGCAATGCATTTGGGATGATCACAACGTTTTTGTTTAGTTGCGCAACTTTAGCCGCTAATGCTGAATTGGTTGTAGTAACCGCGTTAGCCCCCTTAATGAAAGCCATTATCTTCTCGGTAAACTTTGCCTTCTGCCAATTAGCGTAGATATGGTGGTGTGGGTAAAGGTGCCAGTAATCATCTATATCAACAATGTATTTGAACCCATGTAGTTTCTGTTGTGCGAAGAACCGCTCTGGAGGTTCATGGGCTAACCGGTTGAATACTATTAACTCGGCAGCTGCATAGTTGATAGGTTTAGGCTGTATGTCGAATCCCAAATATTTGAAAGGCAATATTGTGCGATGGTAATCGCAAGATGGCCCATGCCTTAATATTGGTACAACCTTATTCAACATAAATAATACTATTTAAACAATAAATGAAACCTACTCACCATACAAACAAACAGTAAAGTATTATCAATACGGATTAAGTCCGCTTTTATTCAGGTCTGTTATAGCGCCTTCCACATCATCAACCTCCATAGAAAGGTTATCCATGGTGTCCAAGCCTGATGGCATCCACACCTTATCCATGTTTGGATCTGATGACCGGCCAAACTTCTTCAGCTCCCGGCGTTCATTCGGAGTGATCTCCCACGACTTATCCAGCCATTCCGTGAGAGTTTTCATATCTTCCTGGAGTACTGGAATGTTTGAGAAGTCTGCATCTATGAAATATTCACCATTATCCCCAAAATCGGGCAAAAGGAACGAATTGAGAGCATCCCGCATCTTAATAACCATTGGTATCACCCCATCAGTATAAGCAGCCTTATAGAACTGCTCCATATTGTTGTAGGTAGCCTTGTCGTTATCGTTGAATATAGCAGACGGCATCTTGAATAACCTGCACAACTGACGAAAGGTATACATCTCAGACTCCAACACTTCAAGATCTGCAGGTGATAAGCCAGTTTGTAGGTAGCCCAGTTTGCCGGCAGAGAATAATATCTTACCTCGATTCTTATTACCCCATGTCTCCGCTTCCCACTTCTTTTTGAGGGCCCCCACCTGCTTCATACTTTCCTCATCCGGAGTAATTGACTCGTTGTACATCATGCCGGCAGGTCCTCCATGCTGGAATTGTGCAGTTGAACTATCAACAGCACTATCTGACCTGGTAAGTGTCTTTGCACCAGCTCTCAACGGCGGCATACCTACTAAATGTGAACCGTCCGGCTGATAGTCTGGATTGAAGTACTTGATATGGATTATCTCTTCTTTCTTTAGCCCCATTTCACCCCACAGAAAGAACATATATCCTGCTGTAGAGACAGGAAAAGTGCCGTCTGGCACAACGGTTATGTATTGAGAAGGCAATGTATATAGACCTACCGGTTTGCCCTGATTTGCACCCATTTCAAGAGCTTCTTTCCAGATATATACATTCCCGGTTATGTCCAGGAAGCCATAACACTTCTCAAGGAATTCCGACTGTGAGTCTGTCTTGTTTGGGCGTTGAAGTAGCTTATTTACAGGGTTATTCTCTTCCACTTCTTGGAGCGCCTTGACCTTATATATCTGAGCCTTTGCCAAGGCTGCAGGTGTTAACATATCTCCAGAAGTCAATGTCTTATATTCACGCAACCACTTCTTCCCTTCCGCATTTTTAACCTTGTATACATAGAATGGAATGCCGGCCGCCATTTGCGCCTTTCGGCTTATGATGGAATAAACATCTGCATTACTACAATACCCCTTCTGAACAGATGCTTTCTGGTCTACTTTCGGATAGATAGGCATCACCGGTGCCCAGACAGGTCCATTTTGATCAATCCATTGCTGAACATATGAATTCATCATACTCTGAATTTCCTTTGGAGATGGACCCAGTAACCTCTTTAGAATATTTGCCAATTTGATTTAGGTTTTAATTCGAAGAACATCCTCATCATCAGTGTATCCGAATAATCTGGGGACCTGCCTAACAATTCCTTTACGGCATCCTTTGGCATAACTTCCAGCTTTTTATCTGTGTCAACATCTCTCTTTTTCACCTGCTCCAACTCCTCTGTCAATGCTTCTTTTATCTCGTAATCCTCACAGTCAACATATACCTTATGATCATTTATCCTTTCTGCCAGCATGTAATAGCACTGACTTTTCAGATTCTTGTAATTCTCCTGCTCTTTTGTATGGGGATTATCCAGCGGTGAACTGTTATTCACAAACCCCTGGCAACCCAACTTATCTACAACTCCGCCACCGACACCATCTTCATCTACAATGACCTGAGAGAGTGGGATAGCGTACTTGGTTCTTAGCTTCTCTATTTCATCTGCCACTTTAGTAGTCCTTTGCTTTAGCAATACCTTGATATGGAATACCCTCATCCCATTCCAGAGCATTATAACCGACTTATCAGCACCGAACCTGGCTACGTCTGCTGTGATATATTTCTTCCCCTCTACGACATAAGTATTGGTGTATATGTCGTTAATGGCATCGTACTCTATTAGCGAATTATCGTCATCATCATAATCAAAGTTCCCAAACAGTAGCCGCTGTTTTTTTACCTTATCTGTTATAGATCTCAGCTTGTCGATATAGCCAGCGTCTATAAATGGGTTATCTTGAACCAGTGCCTGCAAAAACTTTCTTATTGCTGGCATGGCTTTCGCCTTAAACGGCTTCCAGAATACTGTATGACACCAGTTCTTTTTTGGATTCAGTGTAACAAAGATCTTCCCCAGTATTCCGTACTTCTCATTCAGTTGTCGCCCCACCCTTGACTTGAGTGTATCAAAAGCGCCAAAGTTTACCTCTCCACCTTCTTCTATCCACCCACCGGTATACTCTACTGATCCATACCTTTCATAAAAAGGATCACGGGGAACATATTTCAAGTCGAGAAGATCTATTCTGCTTCCGTTCGTAAACTGTATGAAGTGATCTTGCCCATTGTACGCCCAGTGAACATCCCTTTTAATCCCATATGCCTTACACACCTTCAGGAATGTCTGGTAAGTAGATTCCCTCAGTCGCTTTAGCTCTTCCCTACCAATAAACCACCTGGTGCCGGGGTAAGCCATTGCCATGAACACTTCCCACACACACCCAGTCCAAGACTTTGCTCCTCCTGCAGCTCCACCATACCCAAATTCCTCTGTTTCGTTATCAGTGAGTATCTGAAGCGCCTGTTCCTGCTTTTCGTGCTTAAGGCCGTCTTTAATAACAAAAGGGTCGAACCTCTTTCTCTTAAAGAGCTCGACCAATATCTCTATGCGCGGTATTTGAAGTAAATCATTCGCCACGTACTTTTAGTTGTAATTCTGCCAGCTTGGATAGCTCTTCGTCGGTCAACTTTGAGAGATCTGTTGCCCCCAAACGTTCCCCTTTTGAAGTATGGTCTACCTGCTGTTGGTTCTTCCACCCCATGTTTGTAAGCGCAAATATGGCCCCCACAGGCCGGTCATGGAACAACCGAAGCTCGTACCCATGTTCAACTCTGGAACGTGCCCTTTTTATAATGTCAGAAAACTGTGGGCCTCTTTCTTCATAATCGTCAAGGCTTTGCCGGTGAGCAAAGCCTAAGTACAATACTAGTCCAGTAACCGTATAGGGTTCTGGATATCTATTCCATACCTTAACATCAACCGTTTCAATGCTTTCATCTTCTGTATTATCTTCACTAAACTTGTTTGCCTTCGTTTTTTTCCCAGAGACTATCTTCTTTTCAATATGAAACTCACCTTCGCAGTATTTAAAGTATGAATCCACTTCTACAGATAGTTCTTCAGGAGTATCGTATTTAGCAGGTCTTCCCCCTTTGTTTGAATATTTGTTTTCAACCACATCCACAACAGGAAGGTCGCCCCCCCCCATAGTTTTATTGATCTGCTTTTTAACAGGTTTTTTACCTCTCGGTTTCGTGGTTGGTTTTTGTTTACTTGCCATGGCTGTGATCTCCTTGAACAAAAACATCAATTTCCCCGAACCCCATACCTATCCGTGTAATTACAACAGGGTCTCCACAGCACTCCGTCTCCCCATGACAGATATTAATCCCGATGAGAAGATCTTCTCCCGGGATGAGTAAATTAAACGACGCTGACATGTGTTTACCGAATAACTTCATGGTGTTATAGGATTATCTTAAGCTTGTGGGAATACCCTTTACCCTCCGGAGCGGCGTTCTCCACTATCCGCAGGTTTAGCCATCCATTAGCGTCAGTCACGCCTAATGCCTTAACCCTTTCCAGTTCCTGCATAAATTCATCTACTTTGATGGAGAAGTCAATATCTGTGTCAGATATGCCATGATCGTATTTGGCCCAGCGAAGATAGCAGGCACGTATCTTATGTGTAGTTGACATTCAGTCGTATATAATCCTAACAAATTGAAACCTAACAGCCCGGAATACCGGTCAAACCTACTCTAAGGTATGGCAATTTATTTACTATTTGGCAACTGATTATCAAAAAAAGAGGGCAACAACACCCTCACTTCTTTGACTTTATACTGGATATCATTTGCTTCAGATCCTGCACTTCCTTGTAGATATCCTCCAAAGTGGCACCATCTGCCGGCCGCTTATTGGCTAACTTATCCTTTCCCCGGATGACATATGCCAAGTCGTAACCGTAGGTATCACACAAGGTAAGTACCTGCTCAGTGGTTGGATACCGGTTGCTAGATCTCATCTGGGATATATGGGAGGCTGACATATCTATGGTTGCACATAACTCCTTATCTGTTATCCCTTTCTTCTCTACAATCTCGTCAAATACAGCTAGGTAACGCCGACGTAACCCTATCTTATAAGCCTCTTTTACCATTACCTTACCAATTATTTGATTGTTTTACCGTGAATAGTTCATTTAAATACTGTTCAATATACTCCCCGGCCTTTATGATGATTTGCCTATCATCCCAAACTTTAACCTTCTTACCCTTTGCAAATATCATTGTGGCGTCCATATCACCAAATCCAGCTGTATGGAAGACTATATTAGTCGCGGTAGCACGATAGCGGCCATCTTTCCAGATAAAATTAACGTTGGCTGTAAAAGGATGGTTCATAAATGTAGCGGTGCTTCCCCACTTACCGCCATATTTTTTGTAGTCAATGTATCCCGCAACAACACCAGTTATTACATCTCCTTCTAATTGATAATCCTTAAGGCCTTTTATTGTCGGAACATACGCAGCTAATGCTTGTTTAATCTTTTGGGCTGATAAGCTGTCATATTGATATACCTCTTGAAACACAACCTGATTGTTCTCTAACTTCAAGTGATTATATGGCCCTTTTTCTTGCGCAAATAAGTATATAGGCGATAAAAATATAATAAGTAATAATTTTTTCATTCTATATTTTTTGTTCTTAAAACACCAAGCCCGCAGTTATTATTCCCATTGACTTATTCTTATCTGGGTTCATCTGCTGGCCATTAACATTTATATCATCGTATTTGAATTGGTAAAACCGCTGAGTATACGAAAGAAAGACCCCTACTTTATTATGCTTATACGATACCCCGCCCCCTGCACCGTAGAAGTATTGTCCCTTTGCCTTAGCCTTAAAATCACCGGTTGGTGAGTTGGCTTCCAAATCTACTTCATGATTATAGAGCGGCTTCCCAAACTGCCCATTTATGAAAGGAGTCCAGTTATTTACCGGTATTTTCCCCCTCACATCAAAATATATCGGAACCATTAAGCCGCTTTTGTAGCTGGTAATATCTACTCCTGCTCCCAATCCTAAATATGGGCTCACTCCGAATGAGTTTACAAGTGATATTCCTGGTTGATCAAGGTCATGGAGCATTGCTCCAATATAGGCATTACTAAGTTTTTGTGCACAAATTGAGAATGGGATAGCTAAAAATAGAATGATAATTAATTTCTTCATGTGTTGTGATGTTTGGTGGTGTAACATTCGTGAATATCGATGAGGTATAATATCAGTTATTTTGTTAAGGGGTTTTGTTAATCTACTCATAACGCAGATAGACTGCGGTCAATATCAGGACATTAGCAGAGTACGGTATAATTAATTTTACCTATTGGACACTTTCAATATACAACTCCACAACATGAAGAAAAGAGGCAAAAAGAAGAAACCGATAACTGCTATTGTTTCGCACTACCTTGTTCCAAGTCCCGCCATGCTATCATGGTATCTTTTTCCAGTTCTGCTAGAACTAACTCCACTGGTATACCCAACCTCTCTGCCTCCAGCTTCGCCACCCGGTGCATAAGCACCTTTATTAATGCTCTTTCCCTATTAACCGAATCGCCCTCTACTGGTTTTATTACGCCGGCTAATTCGTTTTGAAAACGAAGCTTAAAGTCTTCAATGTGAGATTTTTCAACCTTCCCCGCACTTCCCATTAGGGTAGAAAAATAGGATCTATTGTATCCCAGTCTGTTTGCTATTTCTTCGTTGGTTAATCTTTCTCCTCTCGCCTTTGCTAGGTTTTTTACTGTTCCTACGAGTTTTATGTACTCTTTTTTAGAATCCATCTAATAAAAGCATTGTTATATTTTACAACATTTAAATTTCATAAAAACACACATTGTTTGATTGTTTGTTAGCTTATCTAACATATCTTTGAATCATCAAACACGATAGCGATATGAATAGCGAAGCAAATGTACTGAAAAACGATAACGCAACACCAGTAACTGAGAAATTGAGTATTAAAGAGAGAGCGAAATTATCAAAGGCTATACTTGGATTTGGCAAAATGAAGCAAGCGGTTGGGATTACTGGCATATCAAAAGACACTATCGCTAAAGCTAAAGCAGGCATGTGTATAAAGCCAGAGACTGCACAAACACTCCGCACATTCCTTAACTCTTTATAAATCTCACAATCCACTTATTATGTCAAACACTTCAACTACTCAAGTTTTAATCGACGATAGCATCATTGATATCACAGGTGAGGAAGAACTGATACCACAGGGAACTTACTTCTATGCGACGAATGCAGACGGTCTCAATTGGGAAGGTTTTGCGGACTCGAAGGCTGAAGTAGAATCACGTTTCCCAGGTACGACAGTAACCGAATGGGAACCTACTGAGTTTGTCGGTATCTGGATGCTTTAATAATTATTCTTCACCTCCTTATAATTCATTGGTCATGTCAAACACTTCTGTTACTTCTGGATCATATCTTTCTAACTCTGTTGTTTTTGAAGATAATCGCGGTTATACCCATGCTATTGTGTGTGGCAAGTATGCTCGCTTACTCACTAATAAACATATTCATGGATGGGCAAGACTACGCCCGGAACAAGAGGTAATCCCCTTGCCTGAAAAAGAGCGTGTTTCCTTCACTAATCCTGAGTTTGAAGAATCACATGTTATCGAAGGAAACAACTGGTATTGGTAATCTTATTCATTCATCTCTTCATATACTTAACATGAACACTCATACAGAAACATCAAAGCTCACTATAGACTTCCTCAAGGATTCCATAGGCAAGGAGTTTACCTACCATTATTATAGTGGGAAATCAGAGGTAATCAAAATGAGTGAGTTTCTGTTACAGGGATTCATTGAAAGGGAAACACTTATTAAAAATCTTACTCCTAATTTCTAATACACTTCACAATGAAACAGTCAATTCTTCTTCTCGTAATACTCTTTTGTTTTAATACGCTGACCGCTTGTACTACTAAAAAAAATCTGGCTTACTCTGCAACAGAGCACATATCCGGTGATCGATTCTTCTATGTGACATACCGGTATGCAGACTCCCGTGGTGTTGGCCGGGTTGGATTCTTTACATATTCATCCCGCTATGCCTATCCTAAACAATCAGATCTTATTCTGCAAGCTACTAACCACATTATTGGAGGTTATTACCTCGTCCAGATCATAGGTATAGATGCTATTTGTGAGGCGGACTACAAAGGTCTTTCCAAATGATCCGGGGAATTACACCAGTACTCTGCTGCCTTGTGTTGATTGTTTTCTCTGGTGCAATGATGATGATAGCAGTTTACCAATTCGCAATCGCAGTATCTAAGTTATTCTTATTTCTAATCCACTTAATCAATTCGTTATGTCAAACACTTTAACGCTTATCAACGAAGTTCCAACTATAATTAAGACAGAAGTGTCTTTCCCTTCGTATCACAAGGAGCGTTTTTCCGGTAGAATGTTCGCAATACTGAATGAAAAGACGGCAGTATCACTCTATGCATTTCAAGGGTACTACTCTGTTACTGTTGCTTCACCTTCAGACATGACCTTGAGAATAGAAGATACTAAACCATGCTCAAAAGAAGAGTTTGATGCGTTCTATTCAAAGTGTCAGATTAATATTTCAAATCGAATTCAACCTACAATCGCGTAGGTTAATATTTCACGATTTAACACTCAAAGAATCATGGCAAAGTTTAGAAAGAAACCAATAGTTGTTGATGCTATCCAGTGGGATGGCTCAGAACAATCCTGGAATGATATCACTGTAATGGGCTGTACTCCTGTAAGGGATGAAACATGTGAGATTGATGAGATTATCATACCAACTCTTGAAGATGGTTCAAAGTCTCAGGTGAAACATATTGCAACTATTGGTGACTATGTAATCAAAGGTATAGACGGTGAGTTCTACCCATGCAAGGCTGACATATTTGCTAAAACATTTGATCAGGTTACTGGTGACATTCTTAACGACTATATGGAGAATGTCCGCATTGCTGCCATAGAGATGGCGAAAAGAATATATCCTAATTGGCATAACATGGCCGGAAAAGAAATTCTTATTGATGAAAGAATAGAAGATGCCCATATCGCAGTACGCTTACAAGCTGAATTATTAACTGGGTTCCTTACAGAGATAGGTTATTCCGAGAAAGTAATAACTCAGGAACTATTTGATCGTGGTCTCATTTCTTCTCTTTAAAACTTTTAATCATGGTAACGATCATCAATAACGCAATAGACATTCTCTGGCTGTTTGTAGGTCTTATAGCTATTGTCGTATTTCTTGCAATGTTCTTGCCCTGGGGATTCTTATGTGAGTTGGTTGCTCTGACACTGGTTGTAATCTGGATATCGATTGAGTTTTGGTTACGTGAAGGATGGAAAGCATTGAAGAAGAGATTCCAGAAGAAAGACAGGTGGGTTGAATTTGATGATCACGACTTATTCGTATGAAGCGGGAATTAATAGAGCGAAAGATTCGCTCACGAAATAACAGGGATGCAGTAGTAAGGTTGATCGGTGGGATAGTCTTTGCAGCCGCTTGGATTACGATCTACCTGCTATTACATCTCAAGAAGTAATCCTTCATAGGATGGGGTTAAAATAGAAACATAGGATACACAGCATACGGGTGGTTTCTTCCTCCCGGCTTACTACTAAAGTTCTTTGAATTTAAAATATTGATTGCTCATGCCTTTGTATGAGTCCGTGCAGAGTTAGAATAGTGGCAGAGCAATCATCTTGTTTTTCATAACGTGGAATAGGTAAATACCGGTCTGTTTCAACAGCTGGTCATTAATTGTGAGGAGGACGGCATAAGCCGATTAGGTATATGAAATAAGTAAGTACAGGCCACGACTTAACAAAATTTACCCTTTGATAAGTTGAGTATTAGCCGGAAGGTCTGCCGGCAATTGCCAGGATAGCACAATTGGGTGGTGCAGTTCATTTGTAATGAAACGGTTGCCTGTTCGAATCGGGCTCTTGGCTCAACCCAACAGCAGCAAACGAACGATGTAAGTAGGGCGACATGACGCTTGGTATTGGCACAATTTCTTTTCGGGATAATGGTAGGCCCGTGATGGCAACAAACAAGGTTGCAGACTTCATGGAAAGAATCGAAAGCATCTGGCAGCCGGGAAAGACCGGCACTTTATTATGAGTTGTTTTAAAAATCAGCCATATCAAACGAGAAACAAACCCGGATTAAATGATTGATCGACGGTCAATGCCGGTACCGCCAGATGTATCAGTCTTAACACAAATTTTGAGTATGCAGTATTACGAATTACAGCCGTGCGACATTCCGCATCTTAATGATGATCCGGATGAAACCATTGGCAACCTTAAGTAAGGATCAAAAGAATCAGGTGGCACCAAATAAACAATATTAATTCGAAATAATCTCAAATGTGAAAGCACCCCGCCACCTGATTCTTTTTTTTAAATCTCAATTATCAACCTCTAAAAATATTATACAAATGAAAAAACTTGAACAATTATCACCAGAGCAGGAACAGAAAATGATGTCGATCCGCGACTTCTGGCTAAACTACATCTTCTCCTGTAAGAACCAGGTGAATAAAGAAGCTGCTAAAATCGGAATCGACTGGCTTTACAAACTCGCTGGTAAAAACGAACCTGTAATTATCCATGTCGACAGTCCTATGGCATGTCAATATGCAGTCCATTACCTGAAGGCATACACGAAGGTGATAGAGAAGTTGCTGGGCGAGCGAAGCGAGCCGTCAATGGCTCAGGTTCGGGATCAGGTTGGGGATCAGGTTGGGGATCAGGTTGGGGATCAGGTTCGGGATCAGGTTTGGGATCAGGTTTGGGATCAGGTTTGGGCTCAGGTTTGGGATCAGGTTTGGGCTCAGGTTCGGGATCAGGTTGGGGCTCAGGTTCGGGATCAGGTTCGGGCTCAGGTTCGGGATCAGGTTCGGGATCAGGTTTGGGATCAGGTTGGGGATCAGGTTTGGGATCAGGTTGGGGATCAGGTTGGGGATCAGGTTGGGGCTCAGGTTGGGGATCAGGTTGGGGATCAGGTTGGGGCTCAGGTTCGGGATCAGGTTGGGGATCAAAAAATGGAATATCAATCTTTCGCATGGATACAGGGCGGCAGTATCGCAGATTACTACTGGGTATCATTCTATGATTTCTTTACCCAGATCGGCGTCATTAACCATGAAGGATTCAATCAGTTCAAGAACGTGCTTCTTTCAGGCATCTACGATATGATTCAACTTAATGGATACTGCATCGTTTCCAGCCTTCCCAAAAGAATCATCCGTAATGCATCCGGCAGATTGCACAACCCTACAGGACCGGCTATAGAGTTCGCAGATGGCTACGCTCAATACTATGTGAACGGTCGTGCATTACCTGCATGGATCTGGGAGAAAGCGGCTGCTGGCGAGATTACAAAGGAGATGTTCCTGCAGGAAACAAACAGTGAGATCAAGGGCGGTATGTACGAAGTACTTGGCCAGAAAAAGATGATGGACCTGTTAGGCGCTGTGGAGATTGACTGCCGCACAATCCCCCACAAGAACGGTGATCTGGAAACAGTGAAACTACTGAAGACAACGGAACGATTCGCCGAGATCGATAATAAACCGTTTGCGTGGGTGTCTATGGTCTGCCCATCTACCGGCTCCCAATACCTGCAAGGCGTCGAGCCGCATCACACGAACGCCATAGAAGCCATCGCTTCACTCTCTCCTTTCAAGCCAGAGGAATACTCATTTGACTTGCGCTCATAAACAAAATTCATTTCAAAAAAATCAAATCAAAAACATGAAAAATTCATTACGCGGTCACCAGGGTGACGTACAGTTTTCAGCAATCGGATCTATTCCTTCAGGTGCGAAGAAGGTAGTTAACAAACCAATCGCATTAGGCGAGCATTCAGGACATATGCACGTGCTTACTGGTGATGTGCAGATGTTTGAACTGGATGGCAGAATTATCTGCGCAGTGGGATATGACGGTGCAAGGTTGCAGCACGTTCATGAATCCAACTTCACGGACGCATCGTGGACAAAGACCGAAGAGATCACGAAAGCTGACCATAATTCTCACGAACTGCCAGCGGGTAACTATGAATTCTTTATTCAAAATTCTTACAACCCGTACGCCAAAATGATGGAAAAGGTTATCGATTAATTGAACGGGCCGGTTCATAGCCGGCCATATTTTTCACTGTTTAAATATACATGTATGCAATTAAGAAAAGCGGAAAGAACTAAAGCAAAGTTAAGAATAGGATTTTCTTCTATATCAGGAGGAGGTAAGACAGTATCCGCGCTACTTGTTGCTTATGGCATAACTGGTGACTGGAATAAAATAGCAGTTATAGATTCAGAAAATAATTCTGCCGATCTCTATGCTAATCACAGACTATCTAATGGTGTTGTGATAGGAGAATTTCAAGTGCTCCCACTCGAAGCTCCTTATTCTCCTGAAAGATATATTGAGGCTATCTGTACATGTGAAGCGAATGAAGATATCGAGGTTCTTATTATAGATAGTATCTCACATGAATGGGAAGGTAACGGCGGAGTAATAAACCTTGCAGATCAACTTGGCGGTTCATTTAGTGGCGCTTGGAAAAATTTAACACCAAGACACGAAGCTTGGAAGAACGCGATTTTGAAAAGCCGGTGCCATGTATTCACAACCGTTCGCAGAAAGCAAGAATACATAATCATTGAAGATGTCAATAAGGCGGGAAAGTCTGTCCAAAAACCAGTAAAAGCTGGTCTAAAGGAAATAACCCGCGACGGCTGGGAATATGAACTTACCCTTAATCTCGAACTTGATATATCGCACAATGCAAGTGCTTCAAAAGACCGTACCGGCCTATTTATGGATAAGGCATCTTTTATCCCTTCTATTGCAACTGGAGAATTATTACGCGACTGGTGTGACACCGGAATTGATGTAGAACAACAAATTAAAGAAGCCATTCTCAAGCTGAATAATTGCACTACGGTTGATGACCTAAAAACACTGAAGGAGATATTGCCAAGCTATGTAACAAGTTCTAATGAATTCAAAATAGCTGGTGGAGAGAGATATAAAATTATTACTAAACCTGCCGAACCGGCACAAACCGCTTAACAATGGGAGCAAGCAAAGAACAATTCATAGCAGAAAGAGAAGCGCAGGAAAGCGCTGTGCCTGTAAAAAAATCGCTGTTCAATATCCGCCATGAACATCTTACCCTGTTGGCATTGATTGAAGAAGCGGATGGGGAGCTGACACCAGAAATGCAGGAAGAGTTGAAGCTAAACGAAGAAGGGTTCAAGGAGAAAGCGATCAGCTATGCTTATGTAGTGAAGAAGCTGGATGCTGAATCGGATGTCATTTCCTGCGAAATTAAAAGACTTCAGGCGTTGAAATCACGTGCGGATAAAAAGTCCGAACTGTTTAAGCAGATGCTGGATGAAGGCATGAGGCAGTTCGGGCACGAAAAGATTGAAAGCGAACTACTGAAGATTAGCTACCGTAAGTCTACTCCGGTGGAGTTGGTCGAAACTTTTGCAGATGATATCCTGAAGTTCGCTGACGTAACAATTGCCCTTAACGAGGGCAAGGTAAAAGCTGCTGAAGAAGCGGGAGAACCAGTTGTTGTGACTTCTGATATGCTTGTTGCATGCTTTGATCTTAATCCATCTGTCAGCAAAAAACGCATAGGCGATGCCATCAGGCAGGGTATTACTATACCAGGTGCAAGTATGCAAGAAAGGAAGAACCTACAAATAAAATAGTCCTAAGTGATATATGATCAGATTATCACTGGGAAAGTTTGTCCTTACTGTAATAAAGGAACAGTATATGTAGATAGCGGGGAGATATATGGAAAGTCCTATGGCATGATATATCTCTGCCGACCCTGCCGAGCGTATTGTGGTGTTCACAAAGGAACAGATAAATCACTTGGGAGAATTGCAAATACTGAACTACGGGAATTAAAAAAACAAGCACATGCATCTTTCGATCGTATGTGGAATAACAAAGGGATGGGGAGAAATCAGGCTTATAAATGGCTATCAAAACGCATGAACTTGCCACCGCACCTTACGCACATAGGTATGTTTGATTGTGATCAGTGTAAAATAGTTATTGAAATAAGTAATAACGAATTGAACAAACAAAATAAGTAATCATGTTTCAGGCAACAGGCATTGTATTTCCGGAAGAACTCTTTAAGATGGCTCGTGAATTTGAGCCAATCATTAAGATGCAGGTAGCTGCAGATGATCCGGAAGCACTGGTGAACCGTGCTACTCACATCGCTTCTATCATGGCAACAACAGGTAAGATGCTGGCAGACGCAAAATACTGGAGAGATAAGGCAATGAGGGAAAGTATCCTCACCCAACTCAAAGACGCCAAACGTAGTGGAATTCCGGCCTCTGTAATGAATGAGTTAATCAAAGCCGATTGTAGGGATCTTAACTACCTGGTAAATCTTACAGAGCAACAGGACAAAGATTGCAAGTATCAGATTGAACTACTTCGTACTCTGATCAGCTTACGTAAACAGGAAATGGCAACTTTTAACCAATAACCTTTTAAACCTATACCGATGCGAAACTTAATAGGACAAACATTCACCTACTCTATTAAAGGCACCTGCATTACCCGGAAAGTATTGGCATTACTCCGGGGTAAAGGAGAGCCGTTATATGAATTACTAGACCCGGTGACACACGTACATCACCGTGCTTATGTCAGCATATTCAACCGGATATTCAAAAGCCATAGAGGCGCTATTAAGAAGAAAGGGGCTAAGGGCAAAACGATCGGAAGTAAACAATCATTCACCGCATAATTCGTAATCTATGCCACATAGAAAATCACAAACAGAAAAGATCCTGCACTGGCTTCGCAAAGGACATAAGCTGACCGCTATGCAGGCGCTACGGAAGTTCGGTTGCTTTCGCTTAAGCGGACGCATAAAAGACCTCCGTAACCAAGACTGGGGTATCACCACCAGGATGGTTACGCGTAATGGAAAGAGGATAGCAGAGTATTCATTATAAGTGACTTTCGGAATATAAATAACATGAACGAGAAGGGTGGATATATCGCAATTAGTAGAAAGTTGTTTCAACACGAACTATATACCGAGAAAAGGGAATATAGCCGTTTTGAAGCTTGGGTGGACTTAATTCAGTTATGCGCATTTGAAGAAAACAACTCAATGCTCTTTAAAGGGCGAGTGGTCAAATGGGGACGTGGTCAGGCAATTGCAAGCGTCCGGTATCTACAACAACGCTGGAATTGGAAGAGCGTTGATAAGGTATTCTGCTTTCTTGAATTATTGCGTAGCCAAGAGATGATCCAAACAGATAAAGAACAGGGAATCGGACGCATAACTCTATGTAAATACGACGATTATAACCCTAAGCCGAACAGAAACAGGAACACCGACCGAACACCCGCCGAACAGCAACCGAACAATATAAAAGAATATAATAAAGAAGAATTAATAAAAGTAAGAGAGGTACGCGCCCAAACTTTCTATTCTTCTTTGGTTCCTTATGTTGAAAAGTACGGTAAGGATATGGTCAGATCATTTTTCGATTACTGGTCAGAATGGAACAAATCAGGCACTAAAATGAAATGGGAAATGAAAGAAACATGGGAGGTGGCAAAACGATTAGCTACGTGGAGCAGAAGGGATACTGACTTTGGCGGTAGCAAAACGACTCTAAAAGTAATTTCCCCATCTCCAACAACCCCACAGGATCAGGTAATGAAATCAATAGGGCTATGAGTGACACGCAGATACTATTCGACAAACAGCTTGAACGTGTGATACTGGGAGCAATACTGCTTGAAAAGACAGCAATTGCCAGAGTTGCCCCTCTCTTCAAACCTGAGATGTTTTACATCGGTCAGAACGAAT
>Ga0207685_10000047_pt1 | contig 45930 bp, 42 predicted proteins | sample LARL111metaG_FD_184350 | JGI IMG/M metagenome (GOLD analysis project Ga0207685, IMG submission 184350) | Corn, switchgrass and miscanthus rhizosphere microbial communities from Kellogg Biological Station, Michigan, USA - LAR L11-1 metaG... | ecosystem: Host-associated > Plants > Roots >...
GCGCCGATCCCATGGGACGCGATGGCAAGTTCGATGAAGGAAAACAATCAGCAATCGGCCTTCGGGCATCCTGGTATTGAGCCCCGCTGGACCAGAAGCGCCAAAGATGGTGTGGGCACCGCTTACGCAGCCTCAAGTCGTGTTTGGTATAGCCTTTCATCAGGAATACTCAACGAGATTTATTATCCGACAATCGACCGGCCGCAGATCCGTGACCTACAGTTTCTCATTTCTGACGGCAAGACGTTCGTCCATGAAGAGAAGCGTCACCTCCGATCCGAGATCGAGACTCTCGCTCCCCACGCGCTCGGCTTCCGCGTGACAAATACAGATCCCGAAGACCGTTACCGGATCGTCAAAGAAGTGATCGGTGACCCTCATCAGGACGGAATCCTCATTCACACCAGGATAGAAGGAGACGAGGGTTTTCTGTCCCAGTTGAAGCTCTACGTCCTGCTCGCACCTCATCTCGAGGTTGGTGGCTGGAATAACAATGGCTTCGCTAGAGAGGTTGCAGGACAAAAGGTTCTCGCCGCTCACAAAGGGAGAACATGGCTGGCTCTCGGGGCTACGGCGCCTCTTCTGCAGAGTTCATGCGGATATGTGGGTCGCAGCGACGGCTGGACCGATCTGATGGACAACCTCCAGATGGATTGGCAATTCCCTTTTGCGGCAGATGGGAACATCGCGTTGACCGCAGAGTTGGATTTGACCACTGGCTACGACTTTACTGTTGGCCTCGCTTTCGGCGACCGCTTTCACAGCGCAACAACGACGCTACTGCAATCGCTTGATGTGCCTTTCGACCGGCAGAGGGAGCGGTTTGTCGAGCAGTGGGATCGAGCAAGTAAGCGGATAGTGCCACTTGAAAGTGCAGGTGATGGCGGGAGACTTTACCACGCCAGTCGTAGTCTCCTGTTAGCGCACGAAGACAAACAATATCAGGGTGCGATCATCGCCTCGCTTAGCATTCCCTGGGGCGACGTAAAAGGTGATGAGGACATCGGCGGCTACCACTTGGTTTGGACACGCGATATGTGCAACAGCGCGATGGGTTTGCTGGCGGCAGGAAACATCGACACGCCCCGACGCGCGCTGGTCTATTTGGCGGGCACCCAGCAAGAAGAAGGTGGCTTTTACCAGAACTTTTGGATCAATGGCGAAGCTCATTGGCGGGGCATCCAGCTAGATGAAGTCGCATTCCCCGTCATTCTTGCCTGGCGTTTGCATGACGCCGGTGCGCTGCGAAACTTCGATCCGTACTCAATGGTATTGCGCGCCGCGCGTTACCTGATTCAAGAAGGGCCCGCCACCCCGCAGGAACGCTGGGAAGAGGCCAGCGGCTACTCGCCTTCGACCCTCGCCTCAAACATCGCCGCGCTGACTTGTGCCGCCAGCTTTGCCCGCGAACGTGGCGACGATGCGACGGCCCAGTTTATCCAGGACTATGCAGACTTTCTTGAGTGTCATATCGAAGCGTGGACCGTAACCACAGAAGGTACACTCGTGTCGGGAATTAATCGCCACTTCATTCGCATCAACCCGGTAGAGATTGGAAACCCCCAGCCGGATGAGGATCCCAATCGAGGTATCTTGAGGATTCCCAATCGCCCGCCGTTCGTGCAAACAGAGTTTCCCGCCAGGGAGGTCGTTGACGCTGGCTTTCTTGAATTGGTTCGTTACGGCATTCGCAAAGCGGGCGATCCTCTGATCGAAGATTCTTTGAAGGTGATCGATGCCGTGCTGAAAGTAGAAACGCCTTTTGGACCATGCTGGCGTCGTTACAACCATGACGGCTATGGCCAGAGAGAAGATGGTAGTGCCTACCAGGGAACTGGCGTCGGGCGTGCGTGGCCGCTGCTGACAGGGGAGCGCGGACATTATGAGTTGGCTGCCGGACGTGATCCGAAAATTTATATCAAGGCATTGGAGGCATTCGCCGATCCAACAGGGCTGCTGGCCGAACAGATATGGGACCAGCCTGATAGTCCCGATGGTCACTTGAAGTTCGGTCGTCCGACCGGTGCGGCGATGCCGCTGATGTGGGCCCACGCCGAGTACATCAAGCTGCTGAGGTCTGTAAGCGAGGGACAGGTGTTCGATCTGATCCCGGCAGTCGCGGATCGCTATCTAAAACCGAGAAACTGCCGACCGCTGGAGATCTGGAAATTCAACCGGCAACCTCGTTCCATTAACGCAGGGATAACGTTGCGCGTTCAGGCAGCGGCCGACTTCGTGCTGCGCTGGACAAATGACGAGTGGCTAGAGGTTCACGATTCGCCTTCGACGCCGACCGCACTCGATATCGAGTTTGTAGACGTCGACGTTCCGAAGCAGCAGCGCGCTCCGCTCCGCTTCACCTTCTATTGGCCAAGGGAAGATCGGTGGGAAGGACGGGATTTTCAAGCCGCCGTTACCTAGAGAGTACTAAAGACAAGAACACTTCAAGGAAGAAAAAATTTATGTCAAGAGCCAACCCAGGCAGAGCGAAGATTATTAACAAGAAAGTGAGAGACGAAACTCCAGACGACCAGAGCGCTGGCCTCAACGAACCCGCGAGAGAAGAAATCGAGCGCCGCGCGTACGAACTTTACCTGGCGCGCGGAGAAGTGCGTGGTCATGACCGCGACGATTGGTTGCAAGCCGAGCGCGAGCTCAGGGAGGCTCAGAGTTAGCAGCACGACGCGCTGAATACAACAGGACCATTAGGTTGAGCCGGAGCAAGCGCTCGAACCAAGCATGGTCAGCGCACAGGGTAGATAGGCTGCTGAAGCCAATTTGTCAACAAGGGGGCGGAACCATGACCGACTACTCGAATGAACACTGGATTTCACCCAGAAGCTCAGAGCGTACCGTGGGCTCATTTGACTCAGAGAGAACAAATCGCTGGGCTGTAATTCTGGCCGGAGGTGACGGCAAGCGGCTTCGTCCGCTAACCAGGCTGATTGCCGGTGATGAACGGCCGAAGCAGTTTTGCTCATTTCTCGATGGTGAGACTTTGTTGGAACAGACCAGACGGCGCGTCGCCTTCTCGGTCCCGCCCAGTCAAACACTAATAGTGGTAACCGAAGCGCACGAGCCTTTCTATACCAGCTTGTTATCTGATGTGCCCGCCGATCGGCTTATCGAGCAACCTGCCAATAAGGGAACAGCTCCAGCTATTCTTTATAGCCTATTGCGTCTCGCCGCTGTGGCCCCGACAGCTACCGTAGCTTTATTTCCTTCAGATCACTACTTCTTTGATGAGGAACGATTCATGGCCCACGTTGCGTCCGCGTTCGAGAGTGCGGACTTGAACCCTCACTTGATTACTCTCCTGGGTATGGCCCCTGAAAATGCCGAAGTGGAGTATGGCTGGATTGAACCCGACCGGCCGATTTCAAGCAAGGGCTCATTTACATTTTACCGAGTGCGGCGATTTTGGGAGAAACCATCCCACGTCTTAGCGGCAAAACTCATGGCAGAAGGCTGCCTGTGGAATAGCTTTGTGATGGTAGGCCGCGCGCAAGCTCTTCTCCACATGACTCAAAAAGCAGTGAGTTTACTCTACAGCAACTTCGCTAATGTCTTTTCTGACCTTACTACCGCTCGGGAGGAATCGAGCATCCGCGCCCTCTATTCCAATTTGACGTCAACAAATTTCTCCCGCGATGTGCTTACGAAGTGTCCTGAGAAATTGGCTGTGCTCGCTGTCAGCGAAGTGGGATGGAGCGATTGGGGATCACCGCAGCGCGCTCGGGCAACTTTCGCTCGGATAGGTACCACGCCGGCTCGGCTGCCTGAGTTTGGCAATGCTAGATCAAGCTGACTTGTTCTGATCTGGACTTGTGTCCTGTTTCTAAAGTTCGCGTAACAAATGGCCGATCCTAACAACAAACTGGGGTCAGGCACGAATGGTTCGGCCCACTGTCAGTCAAGCGCGGGCGGCCCACCGTCTCCTATCAACGATTGCTTAAGCCGGCTTCGCGACCAAGCTGCGCGCCGCCAGAGAAATCGTCAGTCGAGAGATGCCACTAAAGAGCATGCTGATCCCCACTAGCGTGCCGATCACCCATTCGCTGCTCAATGGCCACGTTCTCCAAATCATACCGGCGAGAATCAGGGTGATAATTCCGTCAAACAGGAGCCATCCCCAGCCCGGCAAGGGGCGCAACTGGAACGACAAAACGAATTCCAGAACGCCTTCGAAGAATAGATAAATCGCGAGCGCCAGCGTTAGTGAGGCCAAGCCGGCGACGGGACGAGTTAACACATAGCCACCAATGAGAAGATAGAGAATGCCCAGCAACAGCTCCCAGAGGATTCCTCCGGCGCCGCGACCGTACCAGGCAAACACCAGGTGGGCCACGCCACTCAAAAGAAGCAGCCAGCCAACCAATAAGCTAACCGCCAGTCCGGCCGCTTGAGGAATGACGATGGCCAAAACGCCAGCCAGGATCATCAAGACACTGAGCCCGATGGACCACTTCACTGACTCTTTCGCGATTGTTCTCGCAGACGTAGCACTCATGGCGCGTTCCTCCTTAGAATCCGAATCTCAAATTTGGGACCTGAGCGGCCGCATCCTATGCGTATCCTGCGCTGAACACAAGAAACTTGGGACAATGTTCGGGATCATGGCAAAGGCGTGCCTGAGGACGCGGTCGAAGAAATCTTCCGTCCCTTCTATCGCGTCGAGGACGCTCGCGATCGCACGACTGGAGAAACAACAAACCGGGGTCAGGCCTGATGGTACTATCCTCAGATTACAAGCCTTTCCCGTGACCACCGGTCACTAGTCTTCAAAATGCATCAGACCGGCTTTCCTAAAATCGAGCAGTTGTCTGATAATCCCGACAACAAACCAGCGATCATGATTTCCGTCTCTCAAGCGATTCAAATCCTTAAAGCACAAACTGCTGGCCTGCCCGCTGAACGAGTACCTCTTACGTCTGCGCCGGGCCGAATCCTGGCCGAAGACATCGTCGCGGACACGGACTTACCGCCCTTCGACCGCGCCCAGATGGATGGTTATGCGGTCCGGGCGGCGGACGTGGCGAGTATTCCCGCGCGTTTGCGAATCGTCGGCGAATCAGCGGCCGGCACGGGATGGCGCCAGGAGATGAAGGCCGGTGAAGCAGTGCGGATCATGACCGGAGCTCCGGTTCCCGCCGGCGCTGATGCAGTGCAACAGGTTGAGCTGACACGAGAGACTGACAGCAAAGGCTCTGTCGAGATTCTCGAATCCGTTGAAGTTGGTAGATCGATCGTCAAACAAGCTGCAGAGATCAAATCAGGCGAAACAGTTTTACATGGGGGTGAAGAAATCAACGCAGCAATGATCGCAACGCTGGCATCGTTTGGTTATGCGGAAGTGAAAGTCGGGCGTCGGCCGCGAGTAGCAGTGATGGCGACAGGCAGCGAGCTGGTCGACGTAGATCAGAAACCGGGACAGGATCAAATTCGGGATTCAAATAACTACACAATTGCGGCGTACGCCGTGCTTGCCGGCGCCACTGTTGAGCGGCTGCCGCTTTCCGGCGATGACACTAAAGAATTGAAGCACCAGATAGCACGTGCGGTCGAGACTTCCGACGTACTGATAACTTCGGGCGGCGTCTCAATGGGGGTTTACGATTTCACGAAAGCGGCGTTGAAAGAATTAGGTGCGGAAATATTTTTCGAACGGGTGGCGCTGCGACCGGGAAAGCCAACCGTGTTCGCGCGCCTGGGAAAAACGCTAATATTTGGTCTTCCCGGTAATCCCGTTTCAGTTGCAGTCACATTCAACCTGTTTGCGCACACCGCCTTACGCGTAATGCAGGGCGCCAGCCAACCAACCTTGAATGAAGAGACAGCCCTTCTCGGGCGCAGCGTGAAAGGATCAATTGATCGGGAGAGCTATCTTCCAGCCATATTGCGAACGGACGGAAAGGGAAGTCTGATTACGGAACCTTTGAAGTGGGGCGGTTCGTCGGACTTTGTCGCGTTTGCCCATGCGACGGCGCTGATTAATGTGCCGGCAGGAGTGAAGTCAATCGAAGCCGGCGAGCGCGTTCGCGTTGTGGATCTTCCAAACCAGAGATGCAGATTCTAGGGAGGCGAAACCGGACAAGGGTGTTTCAGATCAGCGCTCTTAACGCATCCGCTCAGCACCGTCCTGCCATCCGGTGATTTCACCCACATCTCACTTACCAAAACTTTATTAACTCTTGTAAGCCCGACCTGAGCGATCTGGCTCTGAACCCACTCATAGTATTTGCCAGCTGGCATTCTCAATTCGACTACCTCCCCGGGTTCGATGCCTTTCTCCTTTTCAGCAGGCGCGCATCCGTGGCAGAAGATGACCTGCGGTGACCTATTGCCCATCTCGGCGAGGGCGACGGTGATTTGAATTAATCGAAGCTTGCGAGCTGATATATTCTTGACTCGAAAGGTTAGCTCCTTTATCCAATCATCACCGGCGCTGAATGGCTCGCCCATGATAATCGTTTGGCCTGCTACCGAAATGCCCTGGAGTTCGACATCATCAATCTGTCTTAGTACCACAGTAGCGTCGTCGAACTTTTCTTTATTACTGCCGAATGGTGGGGTCGTCCAGGTGACCAATTTATCTGGGGTCTGGGAGAAGGAAGACGAGCCGGCAATTAGCATCATTGCCAGCAATTGAAGGATGCCAAGTAAAATTCGCTGTCCCATCTTCCAGTCTGTACCTTAGTTCACATCGCGACTTCACGCCTGAACAATCGGCCCTACTCTCTCCGACAAAGCCGTGAATCCGGCGAATCCGGGCAGCCGCGCAATGCGATCAGCTACCGTCCGGCTGAATAACTCCAAACCATTGGCGCCGCGAAACAGCGTGGCGATCACATAGTTGGTTTCGTGGGCCGGCTTTGCTCCCTGCCCCACCGGGGTCCAGAAATAGCCGACTATGAAGCGAGCAAGTTCGCGCGAGAATTTGGACTGATTAAGTTTCACCCGCGCGACATTCCAGTAGAAGCTCGAGTGGAGAGACTCTTCCTGAATAATTGCTGCCAGTAGTGCCTTCAAAACCGGGTGGCGCGCCATCTCAGACAGTCTCCGGTAAGCTTGCAGGGTCGTAATCTCATTTATGGCGCCCCAAACCATATGCGCCGCGTGAAAATATTTTCCGAACGGCCTGACGGCGTGATCGAGAACGTAGCTTTCCACCGTGTAGCGCCAGGGAATCTTTGCTTTGGCTTCAGCCTGCCATTTCTCGATGGTCGGAATCCCGGCTTCGTTGAGAAAGCGGTTGAGCAGATCAGCGTGCTGATTTTCTTCGACGCTCCAGCGATCCATGAACTTGCGAATGATCGGATCCTTTCCGGTGGGCGTGCGGCGCAATTCCTTGTAATAAATGTCGGTGAAGTATTCCACGTCGCGCATGTAGAACAGGACCGGCACGAACGCGGGATTCAATTCATGATTTGTGACGTCACGCCATTCAATACCATCGACGAATTCTTTCGATAGCGAGCGCGGCTGTCTTTCATACCAATCGAGAACTTCTTTCTCTGTTTCAAACACGTTGGGGCCTCCGGGCTAATCTTTCAGGTCGCAAACATTACGACGGGGAAGCCTCGAACGGATTTTCGGGGCAGCATTATTCTGTTATGCTCTGCGAAAAATCAAGCATCTTTTTGGCAACTCATGAGTGGACTTACCCATTTGGATGAACACGGTCGCGCCACAATGGTTGATACCAGTGACAAACCATCGACGACGCGGCGGGCAAAGGCCTCGGCGCGCGTGTTGATGTCGCCGGAGACGATTGCCGCCATTCGCGGGCAATCAGCTCCCAAAGGCGATCCGCTGGAACCGGCGAGACTTGCGGGGATCATGGCCGCCAAACGTACAGCGGAACTGATCCCGCTTTGTCATCCGCTGCCCCTGACACACATCGATGTCCGCGCTGAGTTGAAGGATTTCGGCGTCTACCTGGAATCGGAAGTTATTACTCACGCTCAAACAGGTGTCGAAATGGAAGCCCTGACTGCGGTTTCCGTAGCTGCCCTCACCGTTTACGATATGTGTAAAGCCATCGATAAAAGTATGACAATCACGGAAGTTCGCCTGGAACTAAAAACCGGCGGGAAGTCAGGAGATTATCGCCGAAATTAATGATGGCGGGAACAAGCTGCGCAGGATTGACGTTCATCATTTTGATCATTTTATTTAGCGGCGGGCCACCGCTTAGTAGGGCGGTAGCCCGACTCTAAGCAGTCGGGCGGTAGTTGGGAGGTTATCGATGAAATACACGCTTTCAAGAGGCGCACGGCCGCAAGCAAAGACGCTGCTGTTTGCTGCCCTAATTTCTGTGGCCCTGTGGTTCATTCCTTTTGCGGAGATTCTCAGCTATCCATTTCGCATCTTCGTCACGTTTATTCATGAAGGCGGACACGCCCTTGCGGCGCTCGTGACCGGCAACTCGGTACAGAGTTTGAGCGTCGCGATGAATGCCAGCGGCGAGACTTACACCACGAGCGGCGGAATGTTCTCTCAGATGCTCGTGGCGAGCGCAGGTTACCTCGGGGCGATGGCGTTCGGGGCGCTAATGCTGGTCTTAATCCGGCGGGCGGTTGGCGCGCGATTGATTCTGGCGGGATCGTCGTTGCTCATTTTTGCGCTCACAATGATCTTCGGTTTATTCAAACCGATCTTCTCCGGCTCATTGAATTCGCTGAGCGGGGTGCCATTCACGTTGTTCGCCGGGATCGTTCTATCAATCGGACTATTCCTGGTCGCGAGATTCGCCAGCTTGCGGGTCGCAACCTTCGTCGTAAGCTTGCTCGCGGTGCAGTGTGTGCTCAACGCACTGCTGGATCTGAAAACGGTTTTCTTCCTGTCATCTCCATTTGCCGCGACAGTGCCGACCGACGCCGTCAATATGGCTAACGCAACCGGCGTCCCGGCGATCATCTGGAGTCTCATTTGGATCCTGATTGCCTTTGCGATTCTTCTGCTCTCGCTTCGGCTATATGTTGCCGTACGCGACCGGGCGTTTGATGCCAAGCGAGACCTGCCCTTCGAAGGCCAGCCCAACGTTTGATCTTACCTGAAACTAATTGTGAGCCTGCCACTTAGCGAACGTGGACGTCCGATTGTCGTGCCTGAGAACACGCTCTCAAACGTAATCAGATGAAAGTTGTTCGTCAGATTTTCGATGTTGAATTGAGCTGATAATCCAACTCGATCGTTAATTTGGAAATCGCGGCCCGTGGAAAAGTTTAGGGTAGTATGCGGTTTGATAAAGCCACGCTCAAAATTGACCCGGTCGAGAATCTTTTCCGGGAACTCGTCGCCAAATTCCTCTTCCGTGGCGTTGGGTTCAAGTTCCACGCTGAAGCCACTGTCATGACGCCCGCTAAAGGCGAACCAAAGTTTCGAAGGCGCGTGATCGTAACGCCCTTCAAAGACGGCCGTGTTTCGCTGATCTTCTTCGATGTTGATTCGCTGTCCCGAGCGACTTAACAAATCAACAGCCTCACCTAAAAAGAGGCCTCCGGTAATGGGGGCAAAGCCGTAAATATGAAAGTTTGTATAGCTTACGAACCCCGAGAAGCCCCGCACGCGGGCGAGATCGAGGCGGGTTTCGAGTCCGCGAGACCGGTTTCGATCGAGCGTTGCCGGAAAAATAATCCCGGTCTCGAGAAAATTGGTAATCTCCGGTTGATTCTTAATGCGACGAAAATAATAGTCAGCGTCGAATAATAAGAAGCGGCCAATTTGCTGTTGAAATCCGAAATCGACTTGAGTTTCCTTGCTGGGCCTGACCGGCGCGAACGTGGCGCCCCCTTCTTCACTCGCCGGACTGAAAATCCGAGCGCGCGCCGATGATGACAGCAGTAGGTTTTCCAGCGCAGGCGTTTCCATGAAGCGATTGAAAGAAGCACGCAATACTGTCTTTGTTTGTGCAATGCGATATGCTGCGCCCAAACGCGGGCTCAGAAAATTCTGCTTTACCAGAAAGTGGTAGCTGTCGAAGCGCACGCCCAAATCGAGCGTCAGGTTGGGCGTCGCATTCACATGGTCTTGGAAATAGAAAGACCCTTCGGTGCCGGTTCGGCGGTCGTTAAAGAAAAACGGATGCGCGAGAGTAAACTCCTGCGCCTCTTCCGTTAGATCAGGCTCCTTTTCCAACAAAGCTTCGAGGTCGGTAATCGCAAAGGTAAACGCCTCGGTTACCGGAAACCGGGTGATCTGAAATCCGGTCTTTACTGTGTGCCGGCCTCGGAAAAAAGTTAGCGCACCGAGCGCCCCGAAAGTTGAATTGTGACGGGATTGTTCAGCGAACACCGGTGTGGCCAGCGTATTACTGCGCAGTTTTGCCGAGTTGTAGCGCTGGAAAAACGCAAGATAACTTACCGTGTTGGCGGAAAACGTATGCTGCCAGGAAATCGACTGCATATTATCAAAGGTCTTACGGCGTTGATCCTGTCCCTCTTCTTGCTGGTCCGGCAAATTCGGCACATCAAATCTTTGGCCGTCGAAAAATAAATTCAACCGCAGAAGGTCTTTGTCGCGGGCCTGATAATCAAATTTGAGAAAACTCTTTTCCGAAATTCCATGATTATGAAAATTTTCCAGCGCTGGCGGATCAAGAAAGCGATCGGTGGCGCTGACAGCGGCGCTGACGAAATAGCCAAACCTTTTCTGATGGCCGCCAAAATCAAACGAAAGCTCATGCGTGTTGAAGCTGCCACCTGAGTAAGTAATGCTGCCGGATTTTTGTAACTCGAGGCCTGAACGAGTATTGACGGCAATTACTCCTGCGAGCTTGTCGCCGTATTCCGCTGGTACGTTGGCCGAACTGACCTCCATTGAGCGAAATGTTCGCGGGTCGGGCGAACTCGCAAATGTCGAGGCCATGGTGTCGGTTACCGGCACGCCGTCGATCGAGTATTGCACCTGATATTCAATGCCGCGCGCGTGCAAACGGTTGTTGGCGTCGAGCGTCCAACCCGGGGCGGTAGCAATCATACGCTCTGTGCTACGACTTGGCTGTGATGTCGGAAAGGACTGAATGCGATTTTGATCGATAACGACGCGCGGAGTTGTGCTATCAGGATTCAACAACTCGCTATTAGTCCCTACGTTAACCGTGGCGCTAACAGGATTGACGCTTAGCTTTACGTCGATTTGAATCATGAGGTTCGATCTGACAAGCACTTGGCGCGTTGTAGTCGCAAATCCCTTACCCTCAACTGTGAGCTGATACGTGTTGAAGGGAATATCAATAAGTTGAAAAAGGCCGTGCGTATCGCTCGAGCCTACCTGCGAGTATCGGGCAATCGGATTCTCCAGTCGCACCGTTGCGCCCTGAATGACAGAACCGTTTTCATCCGTAATCGTTCCGCGGATAGTTCCCGCCTGTGATTGCGCCTGAACCGCATATGATGACGCCAGGAGTGCCAGAGTAATTCCCAAAAAGTGACGGTTATTCATATCTCGTACCTTGATCTGTTAGACCGGGATTTAAGTGAACGGAGATTAGCGTTTCAGGTTCGCTTACTACCAGATGTCGTAGAAGTTTGACGCTCTACTGGAAGTCGGCGCGGTCAAAGCCCGTGGTGCGTTCAAATCTGAGACTGCGGATTTTGACTCCAAATCTCTACAGCGTTCCCCTTGCGATGGCGGCACGGCCGCGGTTCTGTTTCCAGACTCTAGCAAACCCCATCGGCAGATATTAGACCTGCGAGACATTCAAAAAGCGTTGTCTTACCTGCGCCGTTCGGACCGATCAACCCGAGGACTTCACCAGGGCGAACTGAGAAGCTGACATCCTGCAAAGCCGCACGCCTGCCAAAGAGCTTGGTCACACCGTCGATCGTGATGAAGTCATTCACCGGTTTTCAGAGGGCGCGGTCCAGCGTAACTTTGCCGATCATCTACTACCAAGTCTCGTAGGCTCCGGGCGAGACAGGTTCGTTTGCGAAGCCGTGTTCGGCATCTTAGAATGCGCGGCGACGCGCAACAAAGCATGATTCTGATTTTCCTGACAACGTTCGGCGCGGTATTCGTCGCCGAAATAGTTGGCGACAAACTGCTCTACACTACTGGTGTTCTGGCAGCGAGATACCGCACGGCGCCAATTATGCTCGGGATGGCCGCCGCCTTTATGGCAAAGATGGGCGTCGCGGTTTTGATCGGTGAAGCGATCTCAAAACTGCCGCGCCTGCTGGTGGCAGCGATTACCGCGATCAGTTTCCTCGGCATTGCCATTGTGCTTTGGAAAAAGTCGGACCGACTCCGTGAAGCAAAAGAGAAGTATCGTGCGTCAAAGGCAGCCGTGGTTTCATTCGCCGCGATTTTCTTTTCCGAATGGGGTGATGTGGGCCAGGTTACGGCGGCAACGCTGGCAGCAAAGTATCATCTGGCCCTGGTTGTGTGGGCGGGCGCGGTAACCGCGATGATCACGAAAGGTTCTCTGGCGGCGTTTCTGGGCGCCGGTATCCGGCGCTGGATTCACGATCGTGTTTCGCCCAGGGTTGTCCGATACGTTGCGGTCAGCCTATTGCTTGTTTTGGGATCGCTGTCAGTGTGGGAGATTCTTACGGCGCGGTAAAAATGTTCAGACTTGCAATTTCTCAAGAGCTTTCGATCTCCAATTAACCAGAGTGCCAAACTTTTCAAAACAGGAAAGAAAGAGCGCGTTTCGCTTCATCGTGGCGTTGGGCTTTGTCAGTCTCTTCGCTGATATGACCTATGAAGGCGCGCACAGCGTCATTGGTCCCTTGCTGAAGGATCTGGGCGCCAGCGCGACTCAGGTCGGAATCATCGCCGGCTTCGGTGAAATGATCGCAGCCAGTCTCAGATATTTCTCGGGGCGGCTGGCAGATCGCACACGCGCTTATTGGACTATCACAACGCTCGGATATTTCCTGAATCTGGTCGTCGTTCCGGGCCTGGCATTCGCGGGCAATTGGCAAGCCGCCGCCTTGCTGGTCGTGGCCGAGCGTACGGGAAAGAGTTTGCGCGGGCCGGCGCGCGACGTGCTTCTGTCCGAGGCCACCGAAGTAGTCGGTCACGGGTCAGGCTTCGGTTTGCATACGGCAATGGACCAGACGGGCGCCGTGCTCGGTCCATTATTGGTGGCGGCTTCGATTGCTCGGACACATCACGTCAGCTCAGCATTCTTGTGGCTCGCGCTCCCTGCGGTGGGTGCGTTTATTGCGCTGATTTTTGCGCGCTGGATTCGTCCGAATAGAGGAACGCCACCACCGCCGCCGGTAAACCGGCAGCTGCCTCAGGTGTTCTGGTTATATACTGCCGCCGCAGGATTGCTCGCGCTGGGTTTCGTTGACTTTCCTTTGCTCGCCTATCATTTTCAGAAGAACTCACTGACGCAGCCTGAGGTAATTCCTCTGCTCTATGCCGGAGCCATGGGAATGAACGGCTTGACCGCTTTGATATTCGGCAGGTTGTTCGATCGCTACGGCATCCAGATCATAGTTGTCGGAATTTTGGTCTCGCTGCTGGCGTTGCCATTCGGTTTTCTGGATGGGACGACCGGAGTCTATCTAAGTGTCGCGTGTTGGGCGATTGGTCTCGGCGCGCAGGATGCGACCTTGCGCTCAGGCATTTCTCAAGTTGTGTCCATGAATAAGCGCGGCACCGCGTTTGGCTCATTCAATGCTGCTTATGGCGTGCTGTGGTTTGCGGGAAGCGTGACCATGGGCGTTCTGTATGACTATTCGCTGATGGCTCTGGTGATTTTCGGAATGGGCGCGCAACTGGGAGCAGCTGCTCTATTTATTTGGTTGCGGAAACCGCTGGCAGCGAAGTCCGAAAAGCACCAGCTAGCAGAGAATGTCGACGATCCGCTCAATCGCTGAGTGGACTGTTGCAAGCACCTGGGGAGTATTCGCAATTGCGAGGCAGATAAGGAGCAGAACGCCGAGCGAGGCAACCGGGATTATCCTTGCTATCGTCGCGCCACTGTCGCCGGCGCGATCACTTGAGGCGATTTCCAGCAACCGGCGGACGCGGCCCTTCACGCCCCGCGTTTCGTCGCCACCAACCAGAAAAGCGGCGACCGGCAGGGCGACATTGGTTTCGGCGGGAATCATTCTGGCAATCCTGACCAAAGCTGAAGCGAGATTGATCGCTGTTTCTTCGCTCAGTTGGGCCGCGTGCTCATCCGCCGCGCATTCGGCCGTTTCAGCCCAGGCGCGGTCAAGTGATCGGCCACAGGGGAAAATCATCAACGCATCGCGGCAGGCGCGCAGCACTGAGCGTTTGAAATTATCGCGCGCGGCGAGATGCCCACGTTCATGCGCGATCGCCGCTCTTAATTCCTCTTCATTCAGGGTTTGCAGCACTCGCTCAGCGATGAATAGTCGCGGTCGGAAGGTGCCCACGACAGCGATAACCGGAAATGCGTGGGGGATCGAAAAGGTGGGAATCTGAATCCCGGGCAGTTTGATTGGCCGGGCAATCGCTAACCATTTTCGGCGCAGCAAATGAGTAGCGAACCACGAGCGCGACGCGCGCCAAAGCGCGAACGCGACACCGGCGGCAGAGACAATTGCCAGCGCCCCCAGTTTTTTGCTTACGATTTCGCCACTTGAATGCGGTTCATATCCAACATAAGAAGGAACCAAAAACAGGGCTACCGAAATCAAGGCGAGGACCGGCGGACAAATCCGTAAGGCGAAAAGGATTTCCGCTCGCGTTCGGGCTGAACAATTTCTCAGCGGCTGGCTGAGAAAACCCCAGATCACGGCGGTCAGGAACGACGCGAATGTGTTGATGGTCAGCAGCGTCGCCAGAACCAGAGATGTACCAAGCAGTTCGTACACAATCTAATCCGTCTTCCGGTTGAGTTCTCGCTTCTTCTCTTTGACTAAACGTTCCAGCTCATCGAGAGATTCCCGATCGCGCTCGCTGACGGTATCGACGATGCAAGCCAGCACGGGCTTAATTCCTTCCGCCCCGCGCCCCAGCAAGCCGTCGATTACGTCCTCGCGGATACCGTGCTCAAATTCTTCGATCGAGACGGTAGGCGAATAGAGAAACGCGCGCCCGTCTTTCCGGCGATCAAGGATTTGCTTCTTGTACAGGCGATCGAGGGTCGTCATCAGGGTCGTGTAGGCAATGCGTTCTTCGAAGGCCACGTAAATATCGCGCACACTGACTTCGCCCCGCTGCCAGGTTTGTTCCAGCACCTGCCGCTCGAGCTTGCCCAGCGCCAGCGAAGCCACTTCGCGCGGCCGCCGGAATCCACGGAGAAAAAATCGAGGAGCTTTCATGCGGTAAGCATTTTCGGCATCTTGATTGGTGATGTCAACGCTTCAATCGTGCAAGTACGAGGGACATCGATTCAGGAATAGACATCTTACTCAACGAACTGGACGTCAACCGGGTGAGGAATGATCCCCCGCTCATGACCTTCGGAGAGCAGACGGCGCACGGCCTCGCGACCACGTTCGCCATAGTCGAGAGTCATGTCGTTGACCCACATCTCGACGAATCGATCAGCCAATGCCGGATCCATGTCGCGAGCGAACTGCATCGCGTACTGCAAGGCGTCTTCGCGATTGTCGAGCGAGTAACGGATGCTCTCTTTCAATAAATCAGAGACTTCCCGGATGGTTTCTTTGCCGAGATCGCGCCGGATGGCATTACCACCCATTGGCAGCGGCAGACCGTCCGTATGGTCGTGCCACCATTCGCCGAGGTCGAGAACTTTGTGCAGGCCCAGGTTGTGATAAAACAATTGGCCTTCGTGAATCAACAGTCCGGCGTCGCAGTGCCCTTCAGTGACCGCGTTAATGATTTCATCAAAGGGCACGACTTCGTAATCGAAATCCGAATTGTAAAGTCGCAGTGTCAGGAACGCGCTGGTCAGTGTGCCTGGCACGGCGACCTTCACTTTTGACAAGTCTTCCGGGTCGAGTTCCTCACGTGAAACGACGATCGGACCATAGTTATCACCAATTGAAGCGCCGTGCGCCAGTAGGGCGTACTTGTCGGCGACGTAAGCATAAGCGTGAAAGCTAATTGCTGTGACGTCGTAAGTTCCTTTGCGGGCCTCTTCGTTTAGCGTCTGGATATCCTTGAGCACGTGCTCGAATTCCAAATCGCCAGTTTCGATTTTGCTCGTCGCCAGCGCGTAGAACATAAATGCGTCGTCCGAATCGGGCGAATGGGCTAGACTTATGGTTTGTTGTTGAGTTGCTGTTGTTTCCACTTGCTGCCTTTTTCTTAAATCAGTTCGTTTCCCTCTCCATTTGGGAGAGGGTTTAGTGCGTGTCGTGATGCTTCACGCCGGCCCTCTCACGGAAGGAGAGGGATTTGTACAAAAGTCCTTACGCGAGAACAACCCTTTCCACTCGATTATAAACGGTATCGCGTTCGACGGCTTCGAACCCCGCTTCTTCGATCAAGCCGACCAGTTCCGGCTTTGTCATTTTCACTTCGTTGTTCGTTTCAACTGAATAACTCTCGGTCAGCTCGCCGCCTTCAGTGATCGTGCCGTCGACATCGTTGGCGCCGAAGTGCAGCGCCACCTGCGCCAGGCGCTTGCCGAGCATCACCCAATACGCTTTGATGTGCGCGAAGTTGTCGAGCATCAGGCGCGCCACGGCCATCGTCTTCAGCGAATCAACACCCGAAGGTCCGGGCAGATGGGCCATCTGCGTTTCCGGCGGATAGAAGGCCAGCGGAATGAAGCATTGAAAGCCGCCGGACTTGTCCTGCTGTTCGCGCAGGCGAATCAAGTGATCCACGCGATCTTCCTGCGACTCAATATGTCCGTAGAGCATCGTCGCATTTGTTTTCAAACCGGCCGCATGGACTTTACCGGCCAGCTCGAGCCAGCGCTCAGCGTCGCACTTGTGCGCGCAGATCATCGAGCGCGTCGGCTCTCGGAAAATCTCGGCGCCGCCGCCGGGGCATGAATCCAAACCGGCATCAATCAACTTTTGGATCATCTCTTCATCTTTCATCTTGTAGAAGTGCGCAAAGTGGTCCAGCTCAACCATCGTAAAGGCTTTTAAGTGCAGCTGCGGATACTGCTTCTTTAGAGATGAAAGCAGGTCCGTGAAATAACTGAAGGGAAGTTTCGTATTTAGTCCGCCCGTGATGTGCAGCTCGGTCGCGCCCTCGGATACAGCCTGGCCGGCGATGCGAAGTGAATCGTCGATATTGTGCGTGTAGGCATCAGGCTGGCGCGGCGTGCGGAAGAAACCGCAGAACTTGCAGTCGACGTAACAGACGTTGGTCGGATTGAAATGCCGGTTGACGTTGAAATAAGTAGTGCGCCCGTGCAGCCGCCGGCGAACTTTGTCACCGAGCTTGCCGAGGGCATTTAGATCATCCGTTGCATAAAGAGCCAGTCCGTCTGCAAGAGACAGGCGCTCTCCCCGCTCAACCTTCTTTGCGATCTCACTTAATCTTGGGTCGTGTGAAAAACTCATCGGTTAATTGAACAATCTATCTTCGAATAAATACTGCTGCGCCGAAAGTCAGGAACAGTATCACACTGACAAAGGCATTCGTGGTAAAAAACGCGGCGTTCAGCCTGCTTAGATCGTTAGCTCGCACTAACGTGTGCTGGTATATCAAAAGACCACCAGTAGCAATTAAACCTAACAGCGCCAGCGTTCCCAGGTTCGTCGCAAAGTATAGCGCAACCAACGCCGCGAATGCGCCCGCGTGCAAGGCGCGCGAGATCCAAAGGGCCCGCGCGACGCCGAATCGCGTGGGAATTGAGTACAAACCCTCGCGGCGGTCGAAGTCGTAATCCTGACAGGCGTACAAGACGTCGAATCCTGCGGTCCAAAGCATTACAACTAAAGACAGCAACAAAGGGATTGGGCTATCGATCGCGCCGCGCACGGCGATCCACGCGCCCGTTGGCGCAATTGCGAGACACCAGCCGAGAATCAAATGCGAAAGCAGCGTCCAACGCTTCGTGTACGAGTAGAGCGTGACGCTTGCCAACGCGACCGGCGACAGCAACAGAGTCAACCGGTTGAGCATGGCGGCCGCGACAAGAAAGACCGCCGCGCTGATTAACGTAAATCCCCAAACGAATATTACCGACAAGGCCCCGGATGGGATCGCGCGTATCTTGGTGCGCGGATTCCGGGCATCGTAGTCTCTGTCCGCGATCCGATTGAAAGCCATCGCCGTCGAACGCGCACCGACCATCGCAACCGTGATCCAAACGATCTGCGATGCAGTTGGGACGCCGCCGGCTGCCAATACCGCGCCCAGAAAAGCAAACGGTAACGCGAACAGCGTATGCTCGATCTTGATCATCTCGAGCGTGGTGCGAATGTTTTTACTCAACGCAGCCATTTAGTTCGGACTCCGTCTTAAACTCGAAACTCAGAACTCGAAACTCGAAACTCGAAACTTTCAATCGCCTTTCCATCGCGTCGTCGTCGAATGCGGAATCCCAAACTGATCGAGAATCCGAAAACATAGATGATCGACCAGTGCCTCAATTGTTTGCGGGCGATGGTAGAAACCCGGACTGGCCGGCAAGATTCGCGCGCCGGCTTGCGATAACTTCAGCATGTTCTCAAGATGAATAGCGTTGTAAGGCGTCTCGCGCGGGACCAGAACCAGTTTGCGACCTTCTTTCAAGGTCACGTCGGCCGCGCGATGGATCAGATTGGCGCCCGCGCCCGACGCGATTGCGCCCATCGTGCCCATCGAACACGGAACCACAATCATGCCGGCCTGCGGATGTGAACCTGACGACGGCGTGGCCGCCAGATTGTCCAAACGGTGCAACCGAATCGTCTTCGCATCTGTGGGTAGGCCAATCCATTCGTTGATCTTCTTCGCATCGGCGTCGCGTAAATCGAATCCCAATTCGACCATGGCCACGGTCCGGGCCGAATCAGAAATGATCAGGTTGATTCGCTCAACCACGCCGCTGGCAGCCAGATGCACCAGCGTGCGATGTGCATAGATCGCGCCCGAAGCCCCCGTGATAGCGACAGTTAGTTCCATTTGAATTAGTCAGTAGACAGTAGTCAGTAGCCAGTAGCCAAGTCAATCGCGGGCGGAATTTCGGCGAGCTCCTTCCCGGAAGGACCAATGGTTTGCGTGGATTTATGCGCGGATGATGCTGAATGCTAGAATTCCAACTCGATAAACGAAATGGATTTGAGCGAAGTTGAAAAGCTTTTGCGAGCTTACCAGAAGGGCGAAGTCGAGCTCCGCCCCGCGGCTGAGCAAATTCGCGATCTTCATTACGAAGATATTGGTTTCGCCCGCGTCGATCATGCACGAGCGTCGCGACAGGGTTTTCCCGAAGTCGTCTTTGGCGCCGGCAAAACCCGCGCCCAGGTGGTCGGCATAGTCGAGCGTCTGGTTCAGCGCGCGCCGAATGTCATCGTTACTCACACCGACGCCGGCACGTTCGGTGAAGTGCGAAATGTTTGCAACGAAGCCGAATGGCATGAATCAGCACGGGTCATTCGCGTGTGGCGCGATCGAAGCGACCGGGGCTTAGGCGAAGTTGCCGTCGTCACTGCGGGCACCAGCGATATCCCTGTAGCCGAAGAAGCTGCGCTAACCTCGGAAGCCATGGGCAATCGAGTGCTGAGAGTCTGGGATGTCGGGGTGGCAGGCATCCATCGTCTATTTGCTGAAAGACATCTCTTGCAAAAGGCGCGAGTGCTAATCGTTGCCGCGGGCATGGAAGGCGCGCTGCCTTCAGTTGTTGGCGGTTTGGTGAGTGTGCCGGTGGTCGCGGTTCCAACCAGTATCGGATATGGCGCCTCTTTTGGTGGTGTGGCAGCTTTGCTGGGCATGCTAAACTCGTGCGCTTCGAACGTCACCGTGGTGAACATCGACAATGGATTCGGTGCTGGTTTTGTCGCCAGTCTGATAAATCGTAAATGGAAGTGTTCAGAAGAACCAGTTGATAAGTAAGGGATCGCATCTGGAAATTTGAATTGGAAGACTTCATTAACCCCCGGGGCTTGAAAACAACAGGTCGACTTACTAGGGCGCAGAGATTTTCCGCCGGCAAACGACGCCGTCCCCTGGCTGTCCTGCTGGCGCTCTTCTCGCTTTTCCAGTTTGCTTGCCTGTCCTCGCCAAGGCAGGCCCCCAATCTCGAACAGATTTTTGCCGGTGCGCGCGAACAACGTGGCAAGCGGCCAATCATAGTCATCCCGGGAATTCTCGGGTCGGAGCTGGTTCATAAAAAGACCGGCGAAGTTGCGTGGCCCAGAGTATTAGGCGCAGCGCGCAGCGAATTGCCCCTGCCTATGACGCCGGATCTGGCGGCCAATCGCGACGACCTCGTGCCCGGAAAAATAATCGAGGCCGTTCGGTTCGCCAAGGTTCTGCCCGAAGTCTATGTTTACCGTGGATTGCTGGATGCCCTGCGAAAATATGCCGGCTATCGGGATGGCGATTGGGACAATCCCGGCACGGATGGCGATAAAGATACTGTCTACGCATTCCCTTATGACTGGCGGCTCGACAATGTCGAGAACGCTCGCGAGTTAGTTACCCGCATTGCAATCTTAAAGCGAAGACTCAATCGACCAGACTTGCGATTCAACATCATCGCGCATTCGATGGGCGGATTGATCGCGCGCTACGCCGCAATGTACGGTGACGCCGATTTGCCGAAGGATGGAGTACCACCTGCGCCGACCTGGGCCGGCGCGGCGCATATCCAGCGCATCATCATGTTGGGGACGCCGAACGAAGGGTTGATGGATGCGTTTGCGTCGATCCTGCGAGGCTATTCGTTGACTGAAGGATTGCATCGCCTGCGATTGTTCAGCACCCTTTCGAAAGAACTTGCGTTTAGCTCTCCCGCCGTCTTCGAATTGCTGCCACATGCACATTCAGTTCGCCTGATTGACGAAAACCTGCAGGATCTCGCCATTGATCTTTACGATCCGGCGAACTGGCAAAAGTATGAGTGGTCAGAAACTGCTCGTCACGACTTCAATAAGCAACCAACAGACGGGGTTGCGGCGGATGGCAGTGGAGGCACCGACGAATCAAAAAGTGTTGCCTACCTGACGTCAGTCCTGCATCGCGCGCAGCGATTTCATGAGGCTTTGGATGCGCGCACGTCAGAAGCTCCGATCGCAATGTTTTCATTTGCCGGTGATTGCGAAGAAACGCTAAACGCGCCTGTCGTTTTGCGCGATGCAAAAAATAATCGCTGGTTAACCTTGACTGAGCCGCGCGACTTTCGCACTAGTACCGGCCGCAAGGTGTCGCGGCGTGAGGCAATCGCGAAGATGTATGTGCCGGGTGATGGTCGCGTCACACGCAATTCGGCTCTGGGTCAGGATTCGAAGGGCATTCCTCGCGATGGAAATCTCTCGAATTCCGCACTCGCAGTTACTTACGCAGTGTTTGGTTGCGAGTTGCACGGCAGTCTGCCAAGCAATAAGGTCATGCAGGACAACGCGCTCAGTGCTTTGGTGAGTGAGATTATGAAATAAATCTGAGGCTGGGCGGCTTCAGACGCTGGATTATACTTCGCCGGGAAGGAAGATCGAGGTTCTCATTCACACCCGGCTTCAGGAGTCTGTCGGAAATATCTTCTCTGTGTGCTCAGTGGCTCCGTGGTGGATTGTTTTTCCTGAAGTTTTCAACACCGAGACACGGAGTTCACGGAGCAATTCGATTACTCCGACAGACCCCTAAAGCCAGGTGTGAATGAAAGCGGATTGGCCGGAAAGAATTCGATAGCCTTCGGTATCCAGACGACTTTTTGTGCAACCCTGGGATTAGTTTAGAAACTGAACAGTTCGCGCTCTCCAGTCTCCAGCCTCTCGCCTCACGGATAGATCAAACCGTAAAGTTTCTCTGCCAGATCCTCATCAACACTTTGCAGGAGGGTGTATTGCTCGACCGCCGCTTCTCGATTTCCCACGGCCAGGAAAGTCTTGCCGAGATTGAAATAAGCCTTGCCAAAATCGGGCTTCAGCCGAATCGCCTGGCGGAACGCTTCGATTGATTCCTCATGCCGCGCTGCCGCTTCATATGCTTCGCCCAGATAGTTTTGCGCGCCGGCATCGCCCGGCCTCAAAAGGCTGAGCTGCCTGAAAGCATCAATTGCTTCGGTGAATTTTCGCGCGTTCATGTAGCGTTGGCCTAAACGCTCGTACGCGGGCGCGTAATCGGGCTTGAGTCGAATCACATGTTTGTAGGCCTGGATTTCGTCGTCCGGACGGTTCCAATCGCGATACGTTATACCCAGCGCGTAATAGGCGTCGGCAGCATTGTAAGGATCGATCTTGATCGATTGCCGGTAAGCCTGTTCGGCCTCGCGATATTGCTTCAAATAATAATTTGCCAGGCCAATGTTGAAATATGACTCAGCGGAAGGACGGATGTTGACCGCTTTCTTCGAAGCCTCGAGCGCTTCAGCGTGCCGGCCCAGCTTTTCATTGCAGAAACCTGTCTGGGCCCACGCCTCGGCGTAGGTGTTATCGGATTCCGTGGCTTGCTGAAAATACGGCAAAGCTTTTTCGCAATCATCCTTCGAGAGGAAACTCAGGCCATCACGAAAAAACTCAACCGCCCTGGCGCGTTTGTCGCGGCTCGAGGCGGCAACCAGTTCGCTCAGCGACATTGTTTGCGCGGTCGTTGTCTGCGCCGAGCGATGAAGTTGGGCGATCCGTTCCGAAGGAATCGCGAAGTTCACGCTCTGGCCCCCGGTGATCTGCAGAGTTGCCACGCCGATCACCTGACCCTTCATGTTTACTACCGGACTGCCGCTCGAGCCCGGCGAAATCGGCGCGGTGATTTGAATGATGCGGCCAAAGCCGGGAATGTCTCGCACGGCAGAAACAATTCCGTTGGTGACGCTGCCCTCCAAACCAAATGGATTGCCAATCACCACCACGCTTTCGCCTTCCTGCGGCGACGTGCGGTCGAGTGAAAGCGGGCGCACCAGGTTCGGGGGCGCGTCGACTTTCAACAAAGCGAGATCGCCTTCGGCGTCCACGGCAATTACGCTCTTAACCTGATAAGTATTACCTGAATTCAGGTGGACCTCCGCGCGATAGGCGCCTTCAATGACATGGCGGTTGGTGACCACGCGGTCCAGATCGATGAAGAAACCGCTGCCGCGCGAAACTTTTTCGCCGCGCGCGTCAAAGGTTTCGATTGCGACTGCCGACGGCTTGATCCGGCGAACCAACTCGGGAAGTTGATCCTGTGAGGCCGCGGGGATGGCGAACACCGCAATGATGAAACCAGACAGAAGAAAAACTATCGGGTTGATAAGGCGCGGGCAAGCTGCTTTCATTCCGTGCTTAGTATAACGCGCGCTGAAATGTTTTGCGCGGCGGGTGGTGTGCTCGATCTCGACATTCTTTGAGTTCTCAATGCCCGCCGTACCTCGGGTGTGAATAAATCTGTAACAAACGGTCAACCCGGACACACTGTGAGAACCGAGGTTGCTCAGAGAACAATCAAATTAGACCTGGCCTGCGGCGGCGCCGCCGAAGTTTCGATTGGCGTCATCAAAGACCGCCCTGGTTGAAGCATGGGAGCCGAAGATCATGATCCCGGTTTCCGAAGTAAAGTGATGTTTTTGATCGGCCGTTTGAAATTGGAACCACGACACGGCGCCGTTGGGCCAGGGGCATTTGCCGAGCCACGCAATTCGCGAATTTCCGGGAGCAAACTGAAGCATTACCGGGGCGCCGGCCAGGTTTTCACCGAGAAACAGGACACTGCCGGGCGCAACGATCAAAATACCGGCCGTGTCCCAGGGCAAAATCTTGAGCATTGCCTCGAAGCGCGGTTGGGAGGCGTAACGCACCGGGAACCAGCGCTTGTTGCCGACGAGGTCGACGCGCGCCGCGAGAATGCGCTCGCGAATTCGTTTGCGTGTCCCGTTTTGCAGGATGATGTAGATCCAGAGAGCGCCGACCGGAACCATTATGATCGCGATCGAGAAGAGTCCGATCAGGATTCCAACAATAGCTTCAAGGTCATCGCTTTTCATCGATCATCCATCGAGTTGAACGTTCGGAGTTCCGCCTTCAGGCGGAACTCGAGCCGCCTAAAGGTGGGACTCCAAACGAAGGCCGTCTCTAATGGTTGCGGGTCTGCATTAACTTCGCGACCACATCCGCCAGCTTCACATCCTCACTCTGTTTCGCGCGCCGATCGAAAAGCTCAACCATTCCATCTGCGATCTTTTTGCCGATCGTGATGCGGTAAGGAATGCCAATTAAATCGGCATCCTTGAACTTCACGCCGGCGCGTTCGTCGCGATCATCGAGCAAAACTTCCAGCCTGGCATTAGACAGATCCCGATACAGCTTTTCGCCGGCTTCCCGGAGCTTTTCATCCTTAACGTTCGTCACCGTTACGACGACATCGAAGGGGGCGATGGACTTTGGCCAGATTATGCCGTCCTGGTCATGGTTCTGCTCGATGGCCGCCGTAATGATTCGTTCAACGCCGATGCCGTAACTGCCCATGACGATTGGGACTTCCTTGCCGTCCTGTGTCAGAACACTCGCGCCCATGGATTCCGAATACTTCGTTCCCAATTTGAAAATGTGACCGATCTCCATCGCCTTGTAAACGTCCAGCACACCCGAATCACATCGCGGACATGCTTCGCCGGAATTCGCCATGCGCAGATCGGCCCAACGGTCTGGTTTGATGTCGCGTTCGATATCGACGCCACGGAGGTGATGATCGTCTTTGTTGGCGCCGGTCGTCATGTTGTGGCGACCTTTCAGACCATTGTCCGCGATGATCAGCAAGTCGCGTTTGGCCGCTCGCGCAAGCTCTTTCGCTCGCACTCCGCCGAGACTGCCCGCGCCCGCGCCAAGTAGTTCGCGAATTTCTTCGGCGTGGGCGGGCCGGATGTTTGTGGCGCCGAGAGCGTCGGCAAACTTCACGTCATGTAGTTGATGATCCCCGCGTATCAAGGCGAGCACCGGACGTGGCTCGCCCTCAATCGTGGCAAAATAAACTAAAGACTTGATCTGCCTATCCGCTGCCGCGCCGCCGGGAAACGTCGTTAAGTCTTCGATGGTGCGCACGCCGGGAGTAGGGAATTCTTCGGCAGCGTCTGGTCCTTTTTCATCTTCAATTGCTGCCAGCCGTGACGTGGCCTTTTCGAGGTTCGCGGCGTAGCCACAATTAGCACAACTGGCGATAAGATCTTCGCCTGCATCAGTTTTTGCCACGAATTCGCTTGATTCTGAGCCGCCCATCGATCCCGAAGAGGCTTCGACGATCGAGAATTCGATGCCGCAGCGCGTGAATATTTTCTGGTAGGCCTCGCGCTGATCAATGAAAGCTTTGTCGAGTCCGGCGCGATCCACGTCAAACGTGTACGCGTCCTTCATGATGAAAGTGCGCAGGCGCATCAGACCTGATTTTGGCCGCGGCTCGTCGCGAAACTTGATCTGAATCTGATACCAGACCTGTGGTAGTTGTTTGTACGAGCGGATTTCGTTGCGAGCAATCGTGGTGAAGATTTCCTCGTGAGTCATGCCCAGACACATGTCCGCGCCTTTGCGATCTTTCAGGCGGAACATGTCGTCGCCAATCGTGCTCCAGCGTCCTGATTCCTGCCAGATTTCTGCCGGATGCAACGCGGGCAAGTAAAACTCCTGCCCGCCGATGCGGTTCATCTCTTCACGCAGAATCTGCATCACCTTGAGAGCGATGCGTTGGCCGAGCGGCAAATATGAATAAATTCCGGCAGAGAGCTGGCGCACAATTCCGGCGCGCAGCAGAAGTTTATGCGACACGACTTCGGCGTCAGCCGGATCTTCACGAAGAGTTGGAATGGAATATTGAGACCAGCGCATAGCGAAGCATTCTCGCTTAGCGGGATAATGAACGCAAACGAGGAAGGTGTACCGCGAGACGGCGACCTAAAACCCCGTAGGGGCCTAATGTTTATAGTCCGGCTCCGACGACTGTTTGCGACGCCCAAAATGGTGATGTAACATCGCTCTGCATTCCAAAAAACAAAGTGAGCCGACAAAATGAAGATAGCCTTCGCCAGCGATCATGCGGGTGTCGAAGAAAAGGAGCGCGTGAAACCGCAGCTTAACGAACCGGGTATTCAATTTGAAGATGAAAGATGACAAATGGAAAATGATGAATGGAAAATGGTTCTTGTTTTTTTAGACTCGATAACCAATGAATAACCTTCTAAATCTTCCTCTCGCCGAGACGGATCCGTTAATCGCCAATGCGATCGACAACGAAGTCGCGCGCCAGGCGAATGGGCTCGAACTAATCGCCAGCGAGAATTTTGTCAGCGAAGCCGTCCTCGAAGCCGCGGGCTCGGTCTTTACCAACAAATATGCCGAGGGTTATCCGGGCAAGCGCTACTACGGCGGTTGCGAATGGACGGATGTCGTCGAGCAGGCGGCAATTGACCGGGCGAAAGAATTGTTTCGCGCCGATCATGCCAATGTCCAGCCGCACAGCGGCGCTCAGGCGAACATGTCCGTTTATCTCGCGGCGATTCAATATGGCGACGCGATCCTGGGAATGAATCTATCGCACGGCGGCCATCTGACGCACGGTCATCCGCTGAATTTTTCCGGATTAAGTTACAAAGTCTTCGATTACGGCGTCTCGCGCGAGACCGAAACAATTGATTACGACGAATTGCAACGAATCGCTGAAGAGCACCAGCCGAAATTGATCGTGTGCGGCGCCTCGGCTTATCCACGCATCATCGATTTCAAACGCATCAGCGAGATTGCGCAGAGCATTGGCGCGCGCATGTTCGCCGACATCGCGCACATCGCCGGACCGATTGTGGCCGGCTTGCATCCTTCGCCGGTGCCGTTTGCTGATTATGTGACGACCACGACGCACAAAACTCTGCGCGGTCCGCGTGGTGGCTTAATTCTTTGTAAAGCCGAACATGCCAAAGAAATTGATCGCCGGCTGTTTCCGGGCGTGCAGGGAGGTCCGCTGGTTCACATCATCGCCGCGAAAGCGGTCGCTTTTGGTGAGGCTCTGCGCGACGATTTCAAGGAATATCAGCGACAGATTCTGGCAAATGCGAAAGCGCTCTGCGATGAGCTGCAGGAGCAGGGCCTGCGGATCGTTTCCGGCGGCACCGACAATCACCTGATGCTGGTTGATGTTTGGATGGGCGGGAAGGGAATTACCGGTAAGGACGCCGAGAAAGCTCTCGAGGCCGCAAATATCACCGTTAACAAAAACACCATTCCTTTCGATCAGAACAAACCGTTCGTTGCCTCAGGACTGCGCATCGGAACTCCCGCAGTGACCACGCGCGGCATGAAAGAACCCGAGATGCGCGAGATTGGCCGGATGATTGCGGCCATCGTGCGCGAGCCGGATTCAGATGAAGTGCGCAAAGACGTCAAGCTCAGCGTCGCCGAACTGACGGCGAAATTTCCGTTGTACGCGAAGCGCTTGAAACGCGAAGCGACGCGAGCAATCGGTAGAGAATAGATTGCGAGCCGTAAACGGTCGCGTAGCGACCGTTGAACTTAGCGCGGCCTTTTGTGAACGGTGCAATCACTTTGGCCCTATGAGTCCCGAAAAGAACGCATTAGATTTGCCCAGTTTGGAGAGGGAATACAAGGGTATTATTTCCCTCGCAGAATCGTTTTGTAAGGAATTGGAGAATCAGATCGCTCGTCTGCTTGAAGATCAATCAATAACACTGGGTTTTCCAATTCAACATCGGGTAAAGACATGGAACTCGCTCGCTGAGAAATTTGAGCGCGTCAAACTCAAAGCTACGAGTGTTAAGGATTATCAGGATTTGATAGGTCTACGAGTTATTCTGCTATTTGAGAGGGACGTTTCTTCAGTTTGTAACTTAATTGAAAACAACTTCACAGTTATTCGCAAATACAATACTCAGGAGAGATTGAAAGACGATCAATTCGGATACTCATCAGTTCATTTTGTAATTGAACTTCGCGATCAATGGTTAGCTGTTCCAACTTTGGCTCCAATGCGTGGGCTTAGAGCTGAGATACAAGTTCGGACTGTTGCGCAGCATATTTGGGCCGAAGCGTCCCAAGCTCTCCAATATAAACAGAAGGAGAGTGTACCCGCTTCGGTTACCCGCGCAATTCATCGGGTCTCAGCATTGCTGGAAACAGTCGATCTTGAGTTCGAGCGCGTATTAGAGCAACGAGATTCCTATAGAGCAGATGTGGACATTTCAGGAACCGATGATTCCTTAAACGTGGATCTGTTGGAAAAGACCTTGGACTCCTTGCTTCCTATTGAGAATAAGTCTGGCGACGAGGACTATGCAGCACTCCTGGAGGATCTTTCTCATTTTAAGATAACAACGCAAAGAGATCTGAAGGAATTAATTAGTAAACATTTGGATTCGGTACTCATGGTCGAAAAGTCATACGTAGCCAGCCATCTCGAAGCTCTCAGCTCCGGCCAGGATTTGGTTGGAACCTCCAAGGAAAGAACAATGGCTGGTGTTTTCTACACTCACGCGGGCTTAACCAGAGAGGCCCTAAGTACCGAGTTTGGCGATCTATGGAGTCAATATCAAGAAGAGCACCTCGACTTACAAGACGATTGGTCGGATACCGAAGATGAGTATTTAGAAGCTGATTAATTACGAAATGAATGACATGACGAGCTTTTAATCGGTCGTCCCCAGAGTTTCTGGCACTCTTATGCAACAAATCTTTGGCCCTGACGGCATCATCGCCAAAGCTCATCCTGAATACGAACACCGGCCCGGCCAGATTGAAATGGCAGAGGCGGTGCTGCGCGCGTTTGAGCAGAAGCATCACCTGATCGTCGAAGCGGGAACCGGAACCGGTAAGACCCTCGCTTATCTGGTGCCGGCGATCGCGGCAGCGTGCGGAAGCGGCGCGCGCATCGTCATCTCCACGGGCACAAAAAATCTGCAAGAGCAGTTAATGGATAAGGACATTCCCTTTCTTCAGGATGTTTTGCCGGCGAAATTTCGCGCGGCGGTGATGAAGGGACGCAATAACTACGCTTGCTTGCATCGGATCAAACGCGCCGAAAGCACGCCCGTTCTTGATGGTCTCGATCAAATCGATCAGTTTGATGAAGTGTTCCGCTGGGTCACTAAAACAGAGACCGGTGATCGGGCTGAACTTTCGAATCTGCCGGAGAATCTTCCTTTCTGGCGGCATATCGATGCGCGATCTGATACTTGCCTGGGCCAGAAGTGTCCCGACTACGATCCCTGCTTTATCACGCGCATGCGCCAGCGATCCCTGGATGCCGATGTGGTGGTGGTTAATCACCATTTGTTCTTTGCCGATTTGGCGTTGCGCAATGGCGCTTACGGCGCGGTCTTACCGGATTATGCCGCGGTCATTCTGGACGAGGCGCATCAGATCGAGGATGTGGCATCGGAATACTTTGGCGCCCACGTTTCGAATTATCAGATCGATGACCTGTTGCGAGACGTGAGCTATTTGAAAATCGAAGACCGCGAGGTCGAAAGAGAATTAGGCGGCGTCAGCGCGCGGATTCAACGGTTTGCTGATTCGTTCTGGATCTCTTTTCACGAGGGGCGTGGACTGGAGGGACGATTCGCGCTGACAATTCGTGGCCCAGACCCTTCCGACAGGGAGGTTGCGGAAGAAGGAGCGCAAGCAGGGATGCCGGCGCGCGATTCCTATAGCGCCCTCGACAAAGCTTTGCATCGTCTCGAAACCACGCTCGATATTTTGAAAGACCCGCCGCCCGAGGTTGAAAACATTCTGCGTCGCACGCGTCAGCTTCGGTTCGATCTTAATTTCATCGTCACGGCGGAAGACAAGACATTTGTTTACTGGCTGGAACGAAGAAGCCGTGGCGTTTTCCTGCGAGCCTCGCCAATCGATGTCTCCGGGTTATTGCAGGACAAGCTCTTCGAGAAAGTGCCGACCGTGATTCTCACTTCGGCAACACTTTCCAGTGCCGGCAACTTCCGTTTTATTCGTGAACGGCTGGGGTTGGACAAGAGTGAAGAGTTAATTGCCGAATCGATCTTCGACTTTGAAAATCAGGCGGTGCTTTATTTGCCGCCGCAGATGCCTGATCCCCGCTCGCCGCAATGGGGCGCGGCCGCGGCGGCGGAAGTCATCAAGATCGTGTCGGCCACTGAAGGACGCGCGTTCGTCTTGTCAACCAGCTTTGCGGGCATGAATGAATTATACGAACGGGTGGCTTCAGAAATTGATTATCCATGTTTTGTCCAGGGAAGTGCGTCAAAGGGCGCGCTGCTCAGGAAGTTTCGCGAGACACCCAACGCCGTGCTGTTCGCTACTTCGAGTTTCTGGCAGGGCGTCGATGTGCGCGGCGAACAGTTGTCATGTGTGATCATCGATAAACTTCCGTTTGCGGTTCCGAGCGATCCAATCATCGCTGCGCGCCAGCGTTACATTGAAGAGCGGGGCGGGTCGAGCTTCTATGAATACAGCGTGCCGCAGGCGATCATCAGTTTGAAGCAGGGGTTGGGCCGGCTGATTCGGAGCACGACTGATCGCGGTGTGTTGGCAGTCCTCGATCCGCGTTTGCGGACGAAGATGTACGGTCAGACGTTTCTGAAGAGTTTGCCCAATTGCCGAATAACTTCGGAAGTTGTTCAGTTACGTCGATTTTTTGCTAATGAGTCCAATGTCCAGAGTCCAATGTCCAAAGCCTCGATGGCCTGACTCGGCTTTACGACCCTTCGGTGATCAGTCCAAAGTTCAATGTCCAAAGCCTCGATGGCCTACTGGCCTTTACGACTTTGGACATTGGACTTTAGACTTTGGACTTGAGATGTAGCTATGCCCGGACAATTTGAAGTCATGATCGAGCGCAACTTTTCCAGCGCGCATCAACTGCGCGGCTACAAGGGAAAGTGCGAGAACCTGCACGGGCACAATTACAAGATCGAAATCTATGCGCGCGGCCGCGAGCTGAATAACATTGGATTGCTGGTTGATTTTGTCGAATTGAAAGATGCTGCCGACGATCTGGTCACTTATCTCGATCACAAGAACCTGAACGAGCTCGAGCCTTTTGTGAAAGAGCAGAACCCTTCCGCGGAGAACGTCGCCCGTTTTGTTCTCGAAAGACTGGCGTCGAAGATCAATGATGATCGCGTGCAGATTTACAAGGTGAGATGTTTTGAGACGCCGACCAGTGTGGCAACTTATCAGGTTGATTGAGTGTTGGATCCATCCGCTGACGCGGATGGTACTGACCGAATGATGTCAACTTCCGAGCTCGCGCAAGAGCTCGCGCAGCAATTCCCGATCGCGTTCGCTGATCCGGCTGATGCGCGCGCCGACCATGTAACCTTGTTCGTGATGTTCGAACCAAACCGGCGTCGCTTCGACTTCAATCGACGCCCCGTTTGGAAGGTCCAATTCGATCGACATCGAACCTTCGGATCCCGTCAAGTAGCGTTCTTCGATTTCCCGGGCGCGCACCACGAACGCCAGTCCCAGCTCGCTGACGTTTACCGTGTGACCGGCACAGGCGCGCAGATGCTGCACGCCGCGTTCGCCAGACTCGGGGTCGCGCAAGAGCACGCTGAATTCCAGCCGTGCTTCCAGCGTTGCATTTAGCCGCGGAGATTTCCGTCGATCCTTCGGGTCGGATGTCAACGTTCAGGGTTCCTTCTCGGTCGGACTAGTTTTGGCTGGCCGCCTGTTCTCCGATCCGATACTTGCGAATTTTACTGTAAAGCCTGGGCCGGTAAATGCCAAGCAAATTCGCTGCTTTCTGCTTGTTGCCGCCCGTGCGTTGCAAGGTGCGCTCGATGACAAACTTTTCAATGTCCTCGAGCGTCATGTTGGGTGGGACGTCCCAGCCGGTCACTGCAGACGCGCCTTCCGGACCGGCGCCGTTGTCAAAAGGCAGATCGACTGGTTCGATTTGATCATTCTTTGCAAGCAAAACTGCGCGCTCAATCACATTCTGCAATTCGCGCACGTTGCCGGGCCACTGATGAGAAAACAATCTTTGATAGGCTGCCTGCGACACTCCGCTGATCCGCCGGTCATATTTTTCACCATACATTTTGAGAAAGTGATCGGTGAGAAGCTGGATGTCATCCAGCCGCTCGCGCAAAGGCGGCACGTGAATAGTGATGGTCGAAATTCGATAAAAGAGATCGTCACGCAGGAGGCCCTCACGAATTGCGTCGGCAGGCAGCCGGTTCGTTGAGCTAATCAGGCGAAAGTCGACGGGATAAGTTTTCTCTGAGCCAATCTTGCGGCAGCTTCGCTCCTGCAGGACGCGAAGCAGTTTCGGCTGCATTTCAACTGGCATTTCGGCGATTTCGTCCAGCATCAGCGAACCGCCGGCAGCGTGCTGCACCAGACCTTCCTTGTCGGCATGCGCGCCGGTAAACGCGCCCTTGGTGTGGCCAAACAGCTCAGATTCGATCAGTTCTTTGGGCAATGCTGCACAATTCACTTTGATGAATCTTTTCTTCGACCTCAACGAGTTGTAATGGATGGCGTTGGCGATTAGCTCCTTGCCGGTCCCGGATTCGCCGACGATAAGGACGTTCGCATCAGACTTGGCGACCGATTCGATTGTCTCGTAGATCGTCTGCATCTGCTTTGAAGCGCCAATGATGTTGAAGTACTCGGACCGCGTTGACATCTGATGTCTCATGTCTGCGGCCCAGGCTCTCAGCTCCTGCTTTTCCAGGGCTTTCTGAATCAGCAGTTGGAGTTCTTCGAAATCGAAAGGTTTTTCAACGAAGTAAAAGGCGCCGGCTTTGGTTGCTTCGACCGCGCGCTGAACTGAACCATAACCGGTCACGACTATTACTTCTGTTGAGGGACGGGAGTCTTTGATATGCCGTAAGAGTTCCAGGCCATCGACGTCGGGGAGCTGCAGATCGCAAATAACCAGATGGTGCGCGCCATGTTCGAAAGTCTCCACGGCTTCAGCTCCGTTACCCGCGGCATCTACGTCATAGCCTTCTTCGAGGAGGTTCTGACGCAACGAATCAGCCATCATCGGCTCGTCATCGACAATCAATATGCGAATATTATTGGCTTCCACATTTGGCCTTATTCTTCAATTAGCGGCACCCAGACTCGCAGTCCGGTTGCATCGTGTTCAACTCTTCCCCCGTGAGCTTCGATAGTTCGCGCAGCCAGGGCTAAACGCATCGAAGCAATTCCATCAGGGAGCGTAAATGGATCGTGTGTACTAACCGGGAAATTCACCCGCCACTCAATTCGGGCCTCGTGCGAATCGTCAACACGATCAAGCGACAGCCTTGATGGGTGGGTGTTGCTGACGGCCGACGCCCTTTCGGCAAATGCTTTGAAAGCGGTAGTCAAAGCGGAGGAGTCAAAATCTCCATGCATCGATTCGGGATGGGCGGCAGCAATTGCGGTAAAATCTTCCTTGAACGAGGGGTCGATTGTTGGTTCATCGAGAGCTTTCGAGATCAGTCTCAATAAATCTACCCGCTTTTGGCATTTGAGGTCTTGCGGTTGCGCATACCGAACTATGGCGGTCAAATCGTTGGCGGCGCGATCAAGGCCGGCCATTAACTTCGCCACGGTTTCGCGTTCATCCTGAGGTCGGTCGTCCCGATCAAGCCGCTTGCGAAGAAATGTGGCGTAGAGTTTGAGTCCATTCAGTTGATTCTTGATATCGTGTACGATAATAACTGAAGCCCGACCCAGGCGTTCGAAGTCGGCGGAATGGCCATTTTTCGCTGGCATGGCTCGCATAATCTGTGGCGCTGCTTTCACTTTAACTACGAATCGATGCCAAACAGAGCCGCTGAAAGTGTATGAATTAGACGCAACGAAGTTAAGCCTTCGTGTCGGATTTCAATGCGGCATAATAGCAAACGACGCAAGCGTACGCTACTGATGCACAACTATTTGACCACTTCGAGAGAAAGTTTTGAGGAGAGATGATTAATCTCACCGAACCGATGACGAAAGCAAACAAACTTGTATTGGTAGTCGAAGACTTCGAAGACAATCGTTTCATGATGCGCCGCCTTCTGGAGATGGCCGGTTACGAGGTCATCGAGGCAACAGATGGCGCCGAGGCAATGACCGTCGCGGCGAGAGAACATCCGGCCTTGATTCTAATGGATCTTAGTCTCCCGCGGGTGGACGGACTGGCAGCCACCAGACAGATTCGCCAACATCCGGAATTGTCACATGTACCAATCGTGGCCGTCTCGGCACATGATTCGGCGGATTTCCATGCGGAAGCACTCGCGGCTGGGTGCAATGACTACGTGGCGAAGCCGATCGATTTCGATCAGCTGGACACCTTGCTTGCTCGAGTGTTGGGTAATCCGACACAATCATAATCCTTCCCTTTACTTAGTCTTCTAAAGCCTTTGCGGCCAATTTCACGAGCGCGGTTGGGCACGTGGATTGATGAGTATTCGCGTGCCCGAAAGAGTTAGCGATACGAAGTGTAGTTTTCGAGACCCGATGGTTAGGCCGCTGATGACTGCCGATGGAGGGGAAGGTCCTGAACAAACTAAAAATCAGGGCTCAAATCCGCTCACGTCAGCTGCCGGGTCTGAGAAGGAAATTTCCCGTGGCGCCGTGAATGTTGAAGCGAAAATTCCAAAGAACCACCAACGCCCAGCGGACTCTGTCGATGCTGCAGCGCACGACCTGCATACTCCGTTAAATGTAATTATCGGAATGTGCCACGTGATGGATCGCGATCCGGAACCATTAACAGCTAAACAGGAAGACGCCGTGCGTCGCATCGAACGGAATGCGCTGGCCCTGCTGAAGTCGATAAACGACCTTCTCCGGCACCTGCGAAGCAAGAACGGCAATTAGCAACATCAACCTTTCATTTCAAACGCGCAACTCAGGAACTTATCTGCGCGGTTGGTGTCTTAGTGCGAAAACCGATCTTGTTTTCAGCGATCTTGGCTCTGTTAATTTGAAATGGAATTATGGTGTAATATCATGACTCAGGCCTTACCAAACCGGGTTGTGGAAATGCCATCCGAACAAGACGAGTCCAGGCGAACGCTAATCATTGTCGTGGCAATCGTCGCTGCGATTTTGGTCGTAGGATTCTTTGCGCTCCTAATGAGAAGCACGGCAGGACCTCCAGGCCCACCTCCGCGACTTGAAGCCGCTATTCGAGAAGGGTCACCGGAATTTGAACAGTATCGTTCCAGAATTGTGTTTGATGAACCCGTCGCTGATGACGCCACAACGGTGCTTGCTGGTCTTCAAATGTTTCTTCGAGCGACGGCGCACAACTTTACAGGAAAAACGATCACCGGTCTTGAAGTGCGAGGCGCAGTTCTCGATCACAACGGAAAGCCCGTCAAGGAACGTGTGGTCGTAGTCATACCGGGCCGCCAATCAGAACTTGAACCTAATAAGTCGATGGTGGTTCCAGTGAAACTCGAAGGGTTAAAAGATACCGACGACCGCGCCAAAGTCGTGATGGAAGTAACCGCGTTCAAATTCAAGTGATACCGATCAAAGGCTCAAAGGTGAGAGGCTTGATTCGTTGAGAACCCTCCCTAACACTCGGGCTTCTGACACTATTCATCCAGAAACAATTCTTCCAGCGATTGCCTCACCGGCTGCACAGCTACCAATTTCCCGTTTGCTTTTCGCAGCGCCGCAATCACCGCGTCAACCTGCCGTTCATCAGCTACTTCAACGCGCAGGCCGCTTGCGGTGGTTGTTAATTTTGCGCCGGCGGGAAGATGCCGCCCTATCTCGGCGGGATCGGCGCTCGTCGCGATGACTTCGATAAGGCTGGTTTCCCGGGCTCGCAACTCATCCAGCGAGCCCACCTGAGACAATCGGCCGCGTTTCATAATTGCCACGCTGTCGCATAACACTTCGATATCCGAAAGGATGTGGGAACACATGAAAACTGTTTTGCCCTGGGTTCGCAGCGAGGCGATGAGATCGCGGACTTCGCGACGGCCGATTGGGTCCAGCCCGCTCATCGGTTCATCAAGAAAAACAATCTCGGGATCGTTAACCAGGGCCTGGGCCAAACCAACCCGTTGAAGCATGCCCTTGGAAAACTTTCGCAGCTGCCGGTTCCAACTCTTCTCTTCCAGACCGACGAGCGAGAGTAACTGTTTCGTGCGATTGTTTCGCGTCGCCCGATCATAACCAAACAGTTCGGCACAATAGTCCAGAAATTCGCGCGCAGTCAGGTAGTCGTAGAAGTACGGATTCTCAGGCAGGTAGCCGATGCGTTTATGGATTGAAACATCGCTGATGTCATGGTCGAGTACCCGCGCGGTGCCGCTCGAGGGAAAGATTAGGCGCATAAGTAACTTCAGCGTTGTGGTCTTGCCGGCGCCGTTCGCGCCGAGAAACCCGAAGATCTGGCCGCGCTCGACCGAAAGGATAAGGCCATCCAGCGCGCGGACTTTCTTCTTTCGCCAGAAACCTGTTTCGTAATCTTTGGTTAGATTCTCGATTTCAATTGCGGTTGTCATCGTTGTCGAAAAAGGCCGCAGAGTCACAGGGGCAAAGCGACAAGGTCAAACATATTGCTTGGTTGACTCTTCCTTTCATTTCTTTCAGGTCGCGGCGTTATCGGTGCGGAACCTGCGAGTTCGGATCAAGGTCTACATCGCAGCCGTCCTTTATCAAACGGTAAGCGACCCCCGACGGATCGAGCGGTTCGCCGCTCGTCGGATCAAAACGCAAACGTGTGGTTCGCAAAGGCGGGGCCAGGTCTCGCCATGAAGACGCGCAGCGCCCTGTACGAGCGTGGTAATCAGAAAGTATGCGGCGAATCAGATCGCGCTCGATCAGTGAATCGACTCGCATCAGTTGTTTGGCGATCATCTTTTGCACGTCCTCGTCATTCGAGGCTTCGTACAAACGCGTGTACATCTCGCGGGCCGCGACGAGCGACCCTCCGTCCGCCTTCATTCTCGCGCTCATCGCGCCCATCCACGCCGGAGCGCCGGGAAGTTTCGCTCCTGCTGCGTAGGTATCAGCGGCCTTCGCATAGTCCTTGCGTTTCCAGTAAATGTAACCAAGATGCTGATACAGTCGCCAGGCATCCGGGTTTTGAGCTATTCCGGAATTCAGCAGGGCCACCGCTTCTTGATCGTTGAAGGTCGGCAGAATCACCGCGCCGTATTCGTAAGGCGCCATGAATTGGGGATCGAGCGTGGTCGACATCCTCAGCAGCGAAGGAAGCAGACGCAGATCAAGCACGCTGAGCATGTCAAGCTGAACTTGACTATCGCCGTTGTCTTCAAAGTTGATTATTTTGCGCCCTACATATTGGAGCGATCTCATCCAGTACCAATCCGCCGCCAGGCCATTAAACGCCAGACTCGCATGCTTCGCGGTCCGGCCACCAAGATAGAGGTCTTCTTCTGCGAATTGCGCATTTAGCTGCGGCTTGTGGTCGTCGCTCCACCGGGCGATGAGCCCTGCAGCGATTAGGCCGGCAACGATCACCAGCACCAATACCAGGTCGCGTCTCATTTGAGATTTCTCCGGCTGAAGATAAGCGTCGTCGCCGCGAGCAGCACTGCGACATAAACAATCGCGTAGGCAATCGCCGCGAATATCGACCGCGCAGCGGGTGATATTCCATGGGCCGTTGAGGTGATCACGCTATAATTCGAAAAATTCGGCAGCAGGTAGTACAAACCGGCGAAAAACCAACGTGCCGGCGCACTGCCCATCGAGTTGGCCAAACCCTTCAGGTCGGTACTGAAGTGTCCGATGATGAACACAAAGAATGTTAATAACGCCGAAAGAGCAGGCGACGAGAACGAAGAAAACAACAGCGCGACCGCCGTCAGAATCATCAGCTCGATGAAGATTAGAAAGACTGCCGGCCAGACTCCGCCGATCAACGGATCCCATCCGCGCTGTACGTAAACCAGCGCGAGTGACACCCCAACCCCCATCACTGTTACATTGACGAGCAGCGTAAGAGACAAGCCGAGGTACTTGCCCAGCAAAAACTCGCCGCGGCCGACGGGCTTGGAAAGAATTGCGTAAAGAGTGCGGCGCTCGATCTCTTTGTAAACAAGTCCCACGCCCACAAAGATTGCAATGAAGGCGCCGAATAAGAGGGTGGCACTGAGCCCGAGGTCCACGATAATCTTGCGCTCCTGTCCACCCGAGAGCTCGCCAATAAACACAGCCACGCCGGTAAGCAGCAGCACGAACAGCACCAGGTTATAAAGCACGCGGTCGCGCACTGCTTCACGAAAAGCGTTGCCGGCAATGGTCACTATGCGGCCGAACATTCGTCTTGAATATACACGGGTCGTTGATTTGGTGTCAGCAGATATCTTCAGCAAAAAGCGGGCGGAGTTCTTACTCCGGCCCGCATGCAATGATTTGAATTGAGTCTGAGGTCAGTTTAGAGGCGGCCAGGTGGCCGAGTTGACGGCCGCCGCATGATCGGCGGCAGCTGTGTCCGTGACTTTGGCGCGCAGCACACCGTCTTCGGCGACGACGAAACTGCGATGACCGGTCCTCGTAAGCGGATTTACATCAGCGGGAACTGCCGTGACAAAAAAAGTTGGCGGCGGGCCGGGATCGAGGTTCGCGTTCGCGCAAGTGAAACTGTAACCGCTCTTGGTTCCCGTGGCGAGCACAGAGTCCAACATGTTCTGTCCGCGGAGATTGACAAGGGTGCCGTACTTTCCGGCGCCCGCAGTCGCCTGGTAAGCAATCTCAGCGCTGTGAATCGTGCGCATCGAAGACTCGGCTGAGCCTTCGTTCGCGGCACGCCTGGAAGCCAGAAGATTGGGTATCGCGATGGCCGCTATAATGCCAATAATGGCCACGACAATCAACAGTTCAATTAGCGAGAACCCTTCGTGGCGTATCATCTGTTGCATGGTTCTCACCTCAAAAAAATCTACGCAGTTTGCTTATAAGAAAAAAGCGGGGGCGCGAGTCTAACTCTGCCCCCCGCCACGTTTTTGTTGCCTCTTGGTACTTAGTTGCCCATAGGAACCCAAACGGCCGAGATAGCCGTTGCGTGGTCGGCTGGAGGCGTATCGCTAACCAGTGCGCGAAGGATACCGTCCTCGGCGATGGTGAAACTGCGATTGCCCGTTCTGGTAACGGCAGCCACATTCGCCGGATTCGCGGTCGCGTAGAAAGTAGCTGGCGGACCTGCAGCTATGTTGCCCGCGGGACACAAGAAGGTGTAACCGCTCTTAGTACCAGCGCCGAGCACCGAATCAAGCAAGTTCTCGCCGGCCAGTTCGGCAAGCGTGCCATAGCCGCCGTTGCCCTTGGTGGCCTGATACACGGCTTCAGAACTGTGGACGGTTCGCAGGGACGACTGCGCCGAGCCTTCATTGGCCGCGCGCCTTGAAGAAAGCAGGTTGGGGATCGCGATCGCGGCGATGATGCCGATAATCGCAACTACGATGAGAAGTTCGATCAGAGAGAAGCCCTCTTGGCGTTTGTTTGTCATTTCTTTCTTATGCTCCTTAGAGATTAGGTGGTTGTTTGTTTCGCGCCACCGGCTCTCGTCTCGTACTTGACTGACCGCAGCGCGCGATTCTTCCACGCTGATGTCTTCAAGCCTTGTGCCAGACCCGCCAAGTCCTTTGAAGAACTGCAAAGGGTGCAAAACTCCGCGTGTTTCTGGCGAAAAGCGAGGCGGGGGAATGACGAGTGATTAGTAATTGACAATTAGTGTCATCGCCGCGGTGACGGTTACTGTCAAGAAGAATTTCTTAAGAAAAAGCGGGGGCGCGAGTCTGAACTCTGCCCCCGCCACGTTTTGTTGCCTGTTGGCTGCTTAGTTGCCCATAGGAACCCAAACGGCTGAGATAGCCGTTGCGTGGTCGGCTGGAGGCGTATCGCTAACCAGTGCGCGAAGGATACCGTCCTCGGCGATGGTGAAACTGCGATTGCCCGTTCTGGTAACGGCAGCCACATTCGCCGGATTCGCGGTAGCGTAGAAAGTAGCTGGCGGACCTGCAGCCAAGTTGCCCGCGGGACACAAGAAGGTATAACCGCTCTTCAGACCACTGCCGAGCACTGAATCAAGTAGATTTTCGCCGGCCAGGTTGGCAAGCGTGCCATAATTGCCGTTGCCCTTGGTGGCCTGGTACACAGCTTCAGAACTGTGAACAGTTCGCAGGGACGACTGCGCCGAGCCTTCATTGGCCGCGCGCCTTGAAGAAAGGAGGTTAGGGATGGCGATCGCGGCGATGATGCCGATAATCGCAACTACGATGAGAAGTTCGATCAGAGAGAAGCCCTCTTGGCGTTTGCTTGTCATTTCTTTCTTATGCTCCTTAGAGATTAGGTGGTTGTATGTTTCGCGCCACCGGCTCTCGTCTCGTACTTGACTGACCGCAGCGCGCGATTCTTCCGCGGTGATGTCGTCAAGCCTCGTGCCAGACCCCCGGTCCTTTGAAGGACTGCAAAAGGTGTAAAACTCTGCGTGTTTCTGGCGAAAAGCGAGGCGGGGGGAATGACGAGTGATTAGTAATTGACAATTAGTGTCATCGCCGAGGTGACGGTTACTGTCAAGAAGAATATGCTCGTGCTTGAGGAATGCTGGTGCGAACCGTCTTCGTTCGCATACGCCGACGGAGTTCCCGAATTTCAGCCCAACGGGACACCCCGGGGGAACTCGATTAGTTCGTCAGATGTGGGCACTCTGAAAGGGATCCGCCCGGCAATCATTTTTCGCCGGCGCCGGCGGCGTGTTCTGAGAGATGCTCCGACTCGTCCGAGTCTTCCGCTCGCCGACGCGGATAGGGATCGGTAAGACGCCGGCGCGGAATCGTATCGCCACTACGCCGTTCGTCTCGCATCTGGGCCGTCAGTGATCGAATACCGTGCTTGTCGAGCAGATGGCGCAGCGAGCGCACCGACATTTTCAGCAACTCGGCGGCGTTCGTTTGACTTCCTTCGGTCCGGCGCAAGGCTTCGAGAACATACGTCTTTTCCATTTGGTCGAGGTGCGCGGTGAGATTCAGGCCGTCCGCGGGTAGATCAAACTCGGAAGCTACCCGGGTCTGGCTGTAATTCGTGATCTGGGCCGGCAGGCGCTCGGGTTGGATCGAATCACCCTTTTCCAGTGCCACAGCTCGTTCGATCGTGTGTTCCAGTTCACGAACATTTCCCGGCCAGGTATAGCCCTCCATCAAGCGCAGGGCGCTGTCGGTAATCGTGATGGCCCGACCAGTCTGCTCGCAGTACTTGTTGATGAAGTGCGCGCACAGTTCCGCGATGTCCGAGGCCCGCTCGCGTAAAGGCGGCAGTTCGATCGGAATTACCGAGATTCGATAAAAGAGATCTTCGCGAAAGGCGCCTTCTCTGACCAGCGCCGCCAGATCGCGGTTGGTCGCAGCGATGACGCGGGTATTGACTTCAATTTCTTCGTGCGCGCCGACGGGCCGAACTTTGCGCTCCTGCAAAACACGCAAAAGCTTTACCTGCATCGCGGTCGACATATCGCCGATCTCGTCGAGAAAAATCGTGCCCTGCTCCGCGGCTTCGAACAGGCCCTTGCGATTGGCCGTGGCGCCGGTGAACGAGCCTTTGATGTAACCAAACAGTTCGGACTCGAGCAGGGTCTCGGTGAAAGCGCCGCAATTAATCGAGACGAACGGTTTTTGCGCGCGCGGGCTGAGATCGTGAATGGCGCGCGCGACTAACTCTTTGCCGGTGCCGGATTCGCCTGTGATCAGAACGGTCGATTGCACTTCAGACACCGTCTCGATCATTTGATATACAGCCTGCATCCGCTCTGACCGGCCGATGATGTTATCCAGTTTTCCGCGCGCGCGCTGGCCCTTGATCAGTGCCTTGTTTTCATCCTGCAGCGCCTGCTTTTCTTTGACCAGCGAAATTTTTTGCAGTGCGCGCGCAACGATCTCTTTCAGAAGATCGTTGTCGAAAGGCTTCTGAATGAAGTCAAAGGCGCCGAGCAAAAAAGCTTCACGCGCGGCGTCGACGTTGGCAAACGCCGTCATCATGATGAATTCGAGATCGGGCCGAAGTTCGCGCGCTGCCCTCAGCAGCTCAATGCCGCCCATGTCCGGCATTTTTATGTCCGAAATTACTATATCGATCGGTTGCTGACGCAGGATAGCCATCGCGTCGCGCCCATTTTGCGCGTCGCGCAGGCTATGACCTTCTCGCTGGAAGAGATGCGTCAGGAATTGACGCATGCTTAGTTCGTCGTCGACGATGAGAATGCTTGCCATAATCAAAAGATCATTTTCCATTCATCAATTGACAGGTTTCGCGAATGACCAATGAAAAGTGTCAAATGAGAAATGGAAAATGCTCTGTCTATTACAACTGACTAGTAACTTCCCGCCACTGCCTCTTGCCGTTCCGCCGGCAGCTCAATCGTAATCATTGTCCCTTCCCCCAGCCGGCTGCGGACGTTAATTGTACCACTGTGGTCGCGAATTATCTGGTAGACGATCGAGAGGCCCAGGCCCGTACTGCCGGTCGTGGACGAGAATGGTTCGAACAGCCTTTCAACCTGTTCGGCAGTCATCCCGCAACCGGTGTCGGTGAATGACAGACGCGCGCGACCATTTCCGGCGCGCTCGAGCGACGCGCGCAGCATCCCTTCGTCGGGCATGGCTTTCAGCGCATTCCGAGCGACGTTCCAGAACACTTGCCGCAACTGCTCCTCGTCTCCTTTTACGATGATTGGTTCAACCGGCAGATCCAGCTCCAGGCGATGCCGCGCACTCACTTCTGAGCTGTTGCTGAGTAACTTGAATGTGTCTTGTACCAAAACGGCTGGATCCACGTCGTTCATTTGCGCCGGGCGCGGCCGTGCATAACTCAGATAATCCGCGACGATCTTATTTAGCCGGTCAGATTCGCGCAGGATAATTTCCATCAACTGCGCTTGCTCGGAATTTCCTTCCATTTCGGCGCGTAACATCTGGATCGAGCCGCGCATCGCCGCGAGCGGATTTCTAATCTCATGCGCGATCGATGCGGCCAGGCGGCCCACGGCGGCCAGGCGATCCTGACGACGGGATGTTTCTTCCAGCGATCGAATCTCGGTCAGGTCCTGAAAGGTAATCACCATGCCGCTTGTTTCACCTGGTTCACCAAAAAGCGGCGAGACGGTGAAGCCCAATCTCAACACCAGGCCATTTGGCGTCAGACAATCGGCCTCGAAACGCGGGCTGGCATGTCCCTCAGCCGCCGCGCGCATTGAGTCGGCAATGCGCTCAGTCATATCGCCGAAGAAAATTGATGCATCCTTGCCGCGTACGTCCGCGGCGTTGTAACCGGTAATCTCTTCGGCTGCGTTGTTAAAAGTGTAGATCCTTCTCTGCAGGTCAGTGGTAATGACCCCCGACCGGATCGATTCGACAATTCGTTCGTGCAGCGCTCGCAGGTTTACCAGCGATTGAGTTGCGGCCGCCAACTGCACGTCTGATCGCGATTGCCGCTCGGCCAGGCGAGCGGCCAACAGTCCGACAATCAAAAACGAAACGTCTGACAAGCCGACGGATTGAATTTTGTTTGCGATCTCGGCAGATGCGACGATGACGCTGCCGCCCAATCCAAGCAAGGGTCCGATGGCGCAGGCGTTGAAAGCCGTGGCTGATCCGATTGAGGTAATCATCGCGCCCCGCGGTCCGACAAAAAAACTGCTGACTGAAATAATGACAATATACAACGCAGAGTAGGGCGAATGAATATCCCCGGTAATCCAAACCAGCCAGGTCACCAGAACGACGTCAAAGAAAAATTGAATGCGGGCCTGGAGTAGAAGATTCTTCAAGAGCAGGCGCGCCGCTGTGTAGATCGCCGTGAGACCGGCGACGGCCAGCAGAATCATCGTCACGTTGAGGGAGTTCGAAGAAGCACGTAATATCGCGCCATGGGTCCAAAGGAGGCCGGCGATAAGCAGACAGATTACCGTTGAGACTCGGCCCAGGATCAACCACCACAGCCGCCTGCCGAGCTCGGCTTTCCTGGATCGTGTTGCGGGCGCCATGGTATCGGAAGCGTATCACAATTTGGTGAAGCGTTTGCGAGTGTTTTGTGGTGATGAGATACCGGCCGCTCAGGGTCGTTTCAGGAGATTGCGAGACTGTTTGAACCTGCTATATTGCAAACATCAAATCGGCCAAAGAGCCTATCCCCGGAGAAGGGAACGCGCTGTGAGATCAGGCCTCGAAACCAATGCCGGAAAATCTTAGCCCAGGCGTTTACATTCAAGAGATCGCCGGCGGTCGTCACCCGACCGCCGGTGTCAGCACTTCCAATACGGCGTTCATCGATGTCTTCAAGCAGGGACCCGTCGATACGGCCACCAAAGTCAAAAGCTTCACAGAATTTGAGCAGGTATTTGGTGGTTTGGACGAGGAGAGTGATGCGAGCTACGCCCTCCAGCAATATTTTCCCAACGGCGGCAAGGTGGCTTTTGTCGTTCGCGTTAATGTTGCAACCGCCGAGGCAATCATTGGCGACAGCCTGGCCAAAACCGGAATGCATGCGCTTGATGGAGTCGCGCCCGAAATCTTCAACCTCATGTGCATCCCTGCGGCGGCCAAATTAGATCCGGCGGATTTCACGAAAGTCATATTAATTGCCGAAGTTGACCTGGGGCAGGCCTGTCAGTGGTCATCACGATCACGCGCCGGAAAACCGTCTGGCCTCGAACCCGAACTGCTGCTGATCTTCTCCCACTCTTCACGCGTCAAGACCGAAATAGGAGACAATTGTTTTGCTGCCAGCGCTGCGTTAATCCCCGGCAACTCTTTCGCCAACCAAGCGTCGAAATCTCGCATCACGTCGGCAAGCTCACGCGCGATCGCGTCCGTGCGTTGAACCTGCGTCTGCGCGGGACGCCCCTCGAAGTTGATCACGTTGCCGTAGAGGTCGGCGAGGTTTTCGCGCAAACGCTCTTCACCGGTGATCATGCCGCCTTCTTTGGTCGCGACAATCTTCTTCCGCAGTTCATCGACCTGTGCAGAAGCGTCATGCAGCCGCTTCGCCAGCGGATCGCCTGCCGGCAGATTCGCGTCGCGGGCGTCCAATGCCAGGCGCACACCATTTATTCGATCGACGGCGTAGGTCATGTCGCCGAGTTCGCTGTAAAGCTTCAACGCCAGATCGAACTGCGCTTTGCGATCGAGGGCGGTGTGTTTTGAACGCGGATCAGAAGTGACCTCGAGTTTAGTAGTGTAGACGTTCTTGTCCTTGGTCATTCTCACGGTATAGGTGCCGGGGAGCACGCGCGGACCGAATGCTGCGCCAAACGCGGCGCTGGCGGCGGTGGGAACTCTTGGAGCTTTCAAACGCATTGACCAGGTTGCGCGATTGAGCCCACGTCGTTTGCTGGTGGGAATTGTCGTCAGGACTTTTCCTGCCGGATCGAGGATCTCAATCTTCAAATCACCGAAGATGTGACGCTTCTGTTGATAATAAGTAATCACGGCTTCATCCGTGGGGTTGGGCCCGGAGAAAGCAGCGTCACCGTTTACCCAGCCACCGCCGGCCGAAATACGTTGGACGGACGGTCGCGCTTCGACGAAGGCTGCTTCTTTGGCGAGCATGTCCGGCGTCAGCGCGCGCAAAGGCGTAATGTCATCGATGATCCAAATGCCGCGGCCATGTGTGGCAATCACCAGGTCATGATCGCGCGGATGAATAGCGAGATCGCGCACGGCTACGTTTGGAAACTCGCCGCCTTTGTACTGCGCCCACTGCCTGCCGCCATCGAGTGAAATCCAGAGACCAAGCTCAGTCCCGACGAATAAAAGATTCCGGTTGACCAAATCTTCCTTGACGACGTGAGCATAACCGCGCACCGGACTGGTCGGCGCAACTATCTGCGTCCACGTCTGGCCAAAATCAGACGTCTTGTAAACATAAGGCCGCATGTCACCAAACGTGTGCAGGTCGAACGTCGCATACGCCGTGCCTTGATCGAAGTGCCCCGCGTCGATCGTTGTTACCCACGCATTCTTTGGCAAACCCTTAATATTGCTGACCACGTTCTTCCAGGTCTTGCCGC
>Ga0207685_10000049_pt1 | contig 41462 bp, 57 predicted proteins | sample LARL111metaG_FD_184350 | JGI IMG/M metagenome (GOLD analysis project Ga0207685, IMG submission 184350) | Corn, switchgrass and miscanthus rhizosphere microbial communities from Kellogg Biological Station, Michigan, USA - LAR L11-1 metaG... | ecosystem: Host-associated > Plants > Roots >...
ACACAGATATGGATTTAATGCATTCTTTTATTACATTTTGATAACGATTTAATATATTTTCGATAACTTTTGCATTAATTTTCTATTAAAATTGCAATAAAAATGCAGTTGGAAAATGATTAACGGCCCTGTTTATAATTAACTGAATGCATTTACTTGCAATTTAACGCGTCCTGGGGTGGTGTATTCCAGTGTAGACATTCTATTGTGGACGTACATATTGGATATTCGATTGGTCTAGACCTATTCAATACACTGTGGACACTCGATTAAGTGCATAAAGAGACCCCCTTTCGGGGGCCATTTGTTGGGTTATCAGATGTGTAGGTATTGCCTGATGTTATGATCGGTGGGCAGAGTTTGAATCAGGTCGTAGATGAGAGAGGCGGTGTCAGTCTCGGTGAGGCTAATGCCGGTTTCGTTGCCGTACCTATCGCTGATGGTGACCTTGGCCAGGCGGTCGGCTCTGTCACTCTTGCCGGCAGTAATCTTGGCTGCCATTTGAATCTCCACTCTTTAGTTGTTCCTTGCTTATGTAATAAAGATACCCCCGGGGGGTATGTGTGTCAATGGTCTAGACCAAGATTTATTTGGAAACTTTATTGGCCTGGATACCCTACGGGGGCAGGGTATGCATGCTCTGGTGCCATTGTAGAATTTGACTATCCACTTAGGACAGATGTTTTAATAGTTTGACTCTGTGGCCATGCGTCCCGCAGTGAATTATTTCCACTGAAAAATTTGAAATAGTTGGTTATTCACAAACACAATTAATTAAAAGAGAATAGAATAGTGTGTTAATTACAAACACTGGGGGTCCAGCCTAATATAATTAGGTGACCACAGTGGACACTCAATTCCATTATATGCGTGTGTCTATAGTGGACTCAAAGTGGACATTCGATTCCATAATTCCATTGTGTCTGTCCACTCAGGACGTACACATTAGATTGTGATACTTAATGCATAACATACATTGCATTACACACACATTCCAAAAGGTGCAACCTTGGGGTCTCTAGGTGCAAAGGGAGCACCGATCTTAACTTGAGAACCGCTGAATGTAGGGATATGCAAAGGGGAATACATACACCACCTGGGGTTCCCGAGTTTAGTTTGGTGCTCCTTTTGCACCTGCCTGCACCTTTTGAAATGTTATGACATAGAAATACCCCCGGTCAACTGCACACCGGGGGCTTCTATTTACTTATTACAATTCACACATTCTTGTAATCGTGACTTGTCTGCACTACGCCATTGCAATGTAATGGCCATACCGCATTTCGTTCGACCAGGACCACTACCATTACCTACCGCAATTATATGGCGCACTGATCCACTAGGCGCCTTGATGTACTTCACTTAATACTCACCCCCCTATATCCCCGTATGCCACCTCGGGTTACTGCCACCATGGGGTTCGGCAACCCCTCCACAACAGCCGCCACGAACTTCTCATAGAAGATCTGACTGCTCATCTGGTGGTAGCCAGCCACGGCCGCCCACGTGCTGTACGCCAGGTATACGTCTGTGCGTGGGGTGAACGCCTTCTGACTGGGCGGCTCGCTGCGTATGCGCTCCTCTATGAATCCACGCAGGGGGTCGGCTTCTCGTTTAAACCGCTCGGTGGCGTTGACGACACTTGGCGGGAGAGCGAACGCACCACGTCGCATGACAGCCTGCAAGCCCCCTACAGCCGCACGCAGTAGGCCCTGTAATTGCTCAGGGGCGGTTAAACGGTCGATCAGCGTGGGATCGGCTCGACCGGCCGGGAAAAACGCTGAGAAGGGCACCACGACCCAACGGGAGAAGAAACCTTCTGTGGTGTCCTAGATAGTATGACCACTTGACAGACAGTTACCATGACGCAATGCGGCCACGTAACACGCAGGAACGGCAGAAACTTATCTTAGCTATAGCTAGCAAGGAGCAGACGGCGACAGAGCTAGCCGATGAATTCGGTTACACCATCGAAGAACTGAGGGAGTTCACTGAGGCGAATATAAAAGCTATTAAGCGAGCGCACGAGAAACTAGAGGAGGCAGCGCGTGAGAGCGCTCTCTCAAGCGTGGTCACACCGCAAGAGCTGAGTGATCTGTGGATCTCTAACAAGACTGATCGACTCAATCGTTATCAGGCCGTCGCAGATAAGCTGTATCAGGATGTGATGAATGACGACGCGGACGCAACGACCTTGCGCGAACTGCGATCCTACATGCTGGCCGCTGCCAACGAACTAGGTCAGTTGCTTCACCGTGGCTCGGGCGAGAGCGGCGACGGTGACAAGCTTCAAGTTGAATTCAAGGGTGTAGACCCCAGCGTGTTTGAGTGAGGGGCCATGGTTAACAGCACTAGGAGTAGGCGCAAGCGGCTAGGGCGCACATTAACGCATTACTACGCGCCGCGTGGTGGCTGCCTAGCGGTTATGAATGAACGAGAAGAGGAGGTGTTGGTTTCTGGACCGGCGGGCACCGGCAAGAGTCGTGCCTGCCTGGAGAAGATCTTCGCCATCTGTCTGAAAACCCCCAACGTGCGCGGGCTGATTCTGCGTAAAACGTTGGCCTCATTGGGTTCTACAGCGTTAGTGACCTGGCGTCGCTATGTGGTGGCCGAAGCACTGTTGACCGGCGATGTGGTGTACTACGGCGGGTCAAGCGAGGAGCCACCACAGTACCGGTTCAAGAATGGGTCTACCGTTGTCATTGGCGGGCTTGACAAACCGACCCGCATCATGTCGGCGGAATATGACATTATCTACATCCAGGAAGCCACCGAGATCACGCTAGATGACCTTGAGTTGGTGAAGACCCGCCTGCGCAACTGGACCATCGGGTTTCAACAGTTGGTGATGGACTGTAACCCTGCCGGCGACAAGCATTGGTTGAAGCTTCGGGCGGATGAAGGTCTTACGAACCTTATCGAGTCCCGCCATGAGGATAACCCTGTTCTATTTAATGAGGACGGCACCAAGACCGCCAAGGGTGAGCATTACATCACCAACATCCTGGACAAGCTGACTGGCGTACGCCACAAGCGGCTACGGCTCGGCCTATGGGTCAGCGCTGAAGGAATCGTATATGAGGAGTTTGACCCCTACGTCCACGTGCTGCCATGGACATATCTGGACGATGAGGGTGAAGAGGTACTGATTACATTCCCAGACGACTGGACGCGTTACTGGGTTGTCGACTTCGGGTTTGTGCACCCCTTTGTGCTCAAGTGCTACGCCGAGAGCCCAGAGGGCGACTTGTATATGTACCGCGAAATATACATGACGCAGCGTACCGTGTCCGAGCACTGTAAGACCCTGATGGACATCGTGTGCCCGATCCAGAAGCGGACGGTATACAACCATTTCGACCGCACTGAACATGTGATCGAAGAGCGTATCTGGATCGAGCCGAGGCCCTCAGCCATCATTTGTGATCACGACGCAGAGGGGCGTAGGACGATTGAGATAGAACTTGGGATGGGTACGCAGCCAGCCGTAAAGAATGTATTCGAAGGTATCAATGCGCAGAAAGAGCGGCTCAAGCATTTAGATCGAGATGGAAATGCAATTGAGCCACGCATCTACTACATGGCCGACGCGCTCGTTGAACGAGATCAGTCACAGGTCGAAAAGCTTTTACCGACATGCACGGTGGATGAGTATCCATCATACGTGTGGAAGGTAGATAAGGACGGTCGCCAGGAAGGGCAGCCAGTCAAGCGCGATGATGACGGATTGGATACTGATCGGTACCTGATATCGTGGCTCGATCTACATGGTAAAGCACGCGCAACCCAGATTCCCGCCTGAGAGGTCTAGACCAATGCACCCGGACATCGTCGAAAAGAATCCGAGCACGACACAATTCCTGCTATGGAAGCTAGGTAAGGTAATTAGTAAAAAGCAAGCAACCGCGCGTACACGTGCCCGTACGCATTTCCAATCTATCATTAGGCTAATGCTGCACCTATCTGGTTTTGGTCTTTTGACAATTGCCGGTTTTACGTGGAACATAATGGCTGGTTATGTCATCGCTGGTCTGTCCTGCTTCTTACTTGCTTGGTTGACCAACGACGCCGCCACGAAGTCACAGTCAAGTAACGGCCCTGGCCCTGGATACACACGATAGGCGGACAGCATGCGTGACCTGGTCAGTGCACTGAGCGGGATTATCCGGCGTCCGCGCAATGACGCCCCCGTGCCCTACACCGCCACCCGATCAACGAGTCTATTCAGCCAGGGCAGCGACGGCCCGCTTGGCGATCGCGCCTATGCCGCCTATGGATCGGTAGGCACGCTGTTTGCCATTGTCAGTCAGATCACGCAGTCGGTAGCATCCACTGACTGGCACATGTACCGCAAGGGACTGAAGCGTGACCTGAACCGTCGGAAGGAAGTTCTGTCACATGGTTTTCTTGACCTGTGGCAGAAGCCGAATCCATTCAATACCGGGTTCATGTTCCGCGAGGCAGTGCAGCAACATCTTGACCTTGTTGGCGAGGGCATGATCGTTCTGAATGTCATCGGTAATTTGATTATCGAAATGTGGTGTGTGCGACCGGACCGGATACAGCCTGTTAAGCACCCACAGAAGTACCTCGTTGGGTGGATGTACAACGGCCCAGACGGTGAGGAAGTACCGCTGACGCTTGATCAAGTCATTCAAATCAAGTACCCGAACCCTGGCGACCCCTATCGAGGCATGGGGCCAGTGCAGACGGTACTTAATGACATTGATGCAGTGCGTTACTCCGCCGAGTGGAATAAGAATTTCTTCATCAACGGTGCCAGGCCAGGTGGCATTATCAAAGTCGGCTACCGCATGAAGGATGACGAGTTCAATGATTTCGTCGCACGGTGGCGCCAGCAGCACCAGGGAGTAGCTAACGCTCATCGTGTTGGTGTGCTGGAAAACGCCGACTGGATCGACACTAATTTCACCATGGCGGACATGCAGTTCGTCGAGTTGCGTGAAATGTCACGTGAAGTAATCCGTGAAGCTTTCGCGTTCCCCAAGCCGATGCTCGGAACGGTAGACGACGTGAACCGCGCCAACGCGGAAGCGGGTAAGGAGATCAAGGCAGAGAACCAAATTAACCCCCGGCTGGCGAGGTGGAAGGATGTAATCAACGCATTCTTGCTACCACGGTTTGCCAACGGTAGCAACTTAGAAATGGATTACGATGATCCCGTACCCATCAATCGGGATGCCGCCGACCATGAGCGGGACAGTCAGGCATCCTCAGCCGCAAAACTTGCTGCGGCGGGTTGGCATCCCGATGACGTCACGGACGCGATGGGGCTTCCACGGATGCGCTGGGTTGGCCCTCCGCAACCTCAACAGCCCGCACCGGCCGACGCACCTGCTAACTAAATGAAAGGAGGGAAAGTGAAAAAGGGTATTTACAGTTGGGCAGCCAATCCAAGTGATCTACTTCGTCGGGTCAAGAATGCCAACCCTAAGCTAGCGGCTGACCTTGGCTCGCTTGAGCTGGACTGGTACTCCATCAGGAACACGGCAGAGGACACCACCGACGTTTATATCTATGACGTGATTGGTGGGTGGTTCGGCGTAGAGGCATCTTCGTTTGTCCGTGAACTGAACGACATCTCTACCAGCAACATCAATGTTCGGATCAACTCGCCGGGCGGCGACGTGTACGACTCCATCGCGCTGTACAACGCTATCTTGGTGCATCCTGCCAATGTCACGGTGTATATCGATTCACTGGCTGCCAGCGGCGCGAGCGTGATTGCCATGGCCGGTGAGAAGGTCGTCATGATGCCAGGCTCTCAGATGATGATCCATGACGCATTGATCTACACCGCCGGGAATGCCGCCCAGCTCCGCGAGGACGCCGCGTTCCTGGATCGACAGTCGGACAACATCGCGGGATTCTATGCCACCAAGGCCGGCGGTACGCCTGATGAATGGCGTGCCAGGATGCTTGCTGAGACGTGGATGTTCGCACAGGAGGCAGTGGAACTCGGTCTAGCCGACGAAATCTATTCTGTCGGAGAAGACGCAGATCCAGATGAGCTTGGCGGTGACGGAGGTGACGCGGCCCAGTTGCACGCCAAGCTGAGTTTCAGCCACCCGCTTGCTAATCGCGGTTTTGCATATGCGGGAAGGCAACGCGCTCCTCAGCCGACACCAGCGCCGCAGCGGGCACGTAAGGAACTGACCGACGAAGAACTGATTAACCTGATGGTAGGAGGTAAGTGAAATGCCGGTAACCGCTGCGGACACTGCGGACGCGGTCAAGGAGACGTTGACCGATCGGGCCAAGCTTCAGGAACTTATGGCGGGCGGAGGTGAGACATTCGCGGAGTGGGTGGAGCAGTCCATTCAGGCTCGACTGGGCCGGGATGCCGAGATTACGGACCAGGTCAAGGAGCAGACCGAGAAGTTCATGATCGACTTCCTTCGCCAGAACGAGGGCAAGGAAGTTGATGCGATCGCTCACCGGCTGAACCTGGACAATCCGAACGCCCGTGCGCGCATCAAGCCGAACACGGTCTACAACAAGAAAGCCATGGGCGTTCCACATGATGGAATGTTCCCCACGGTCACGGATTTCTTGTATTCGATTTCTGATCACGCGCACAAGGACGCCGACCTCACAGCCAAGCTTGGCAAGCTGCAAAACAGCCTGAGCAGCGTGAAGCCCTCAGACGGTGGATTCCTCATCCCTGAGATTCTGCGCGCTGAGATGCTGCGTACGTCGCTTGAAATGGCCATCGTACGGAGCAGGGCACGTGTCATCCCGATGGACTCGCTGTCTGTGGCGTTCCCGACCGTGGACAGCACGTCGAATGTCAGCAGTGTCTTCGGTGGCATCATTGGCTACTGGACCGAAGAGGGTGCCACGCTTACCGCGTCGCAACCCCGGTTCGGTCGGGTGGAACTCCGCGCACAGAAGCTCGCTCTCTACACGGAGATTCCAAACGAGCTACTCTATGACGCTCAGCAGTCCCTGGAAGCGTTCATTTCTGAGGTCTTCCCTGAGGCGTTGGCGTGGTACGAGGATGTTGCATTCTTCGCTGGTGGTGGTGTTGGTGAGCCGCTGGGCTTCTTGAACGCTCCGGCCGCTATCAACGTCACCCGGTCCACTGTGGTGGCAGGTAACAACGTTGAGTGGGTCGACTGCGTCAACATGTACTCTCAGATGCTGCCCCAGTCGCTTGATCGCGCGGTGTGGCTGGTGTCGCCGGATGTCATGCCGTCGCTTCTCACCCAGACGATTCCAGGCGGCACGCCGCTGGTCATCGGTGGCCAGATGTTCGCGTCGGGTGCCGAAGGCGTCCGGATGTCGATTCTCGGCCGTCCGATCATCGTCACGGAGAAAGCCCGTGCGGTCGGTACATCGGGTGATATCAACTTCGTCGACTTCGGTTTCTATTTGATCGGTGACCGGCAGGCGATGAGCGCCCGACAGTCTGAGGAGTTCCGGTTCAACCAGGACGTGACCGCGTTCCGGGTTATCGAGCGACTGGACGGCCGCCCGTGGCTGGCCAACCCCATCACCCCGCAGAACAACGGCAACCAGTTGTCCCCGTTCATCAAGCTCACCTGATCAGAGAGGAACACTTCAATGCGGCTTTTGGGTAGGAGCTTGGATCTCGCCGTTGGCATCAATCCTGTTGCTGACCTTGCGGCGGGAGCGAACACGGGCAAGCGGGTGCATTTGCGTAATTACGAAACTCTCGGGGTGCTGTTTTTCAAGAACCCCGCGTCCGCCGGTACCGACACGGTGGTCATTACCTTGCAAGAACACAACGCCAACACTGGCGGCACGTCGCAGAACCTTGCGGCCATCACGGACTGGTATTACAAATCCACAGCAGCGGCATTGGCCGGTACGGAGCAATGGACCGAGGTCAACCAGGCAGCGGCGGCCACGCTCTCCCTGGCGGATGCCGGGCCGATCAAGGCAGCGAACCAGGCGATGGTCTATTTCGAAATCGGTGCGCCGATGCTGTCTGCCGGCTTCCAGTGGGCCTCAGTGAACATCGCTGACCCGGGTTCTGGCGGCACCATCCTGGGCGGGGTGTTCTACTGCCTTGGCGATTTGAAAATCCAGCGTCGTCCCGACCTGTTGGCTCAGCCGAACGCGTAGGAGTATGTCATGGCGGTTACCGCAAAGATCACTGTGTCGGGTAAAACACCACAGGGCACCCAGACACTCCTTACATTCATGCCGGACTACCAGGACGGCCGCAACAAAGAATGGGCAGAAGCTACGCCTAGTCTGAGTCTCAGCATGAATGTGCTGAACTCTGTAGCGGAACGGTTCGATGTCGGGCAGGCATGGACGCTCACCTTCACCCCGAGTGAAGAGGAGTAGCCGTGGCGAAGTCGACAAAAGCACAAGAGGCCACCACGGGCACGGCGGACAGCTATAACACTCATGAAATGAATGATCCTGAGCCACCAGTGGTGGTGACTCGGGCGATGCTAGGGGAGGTGCCGCCATCAGCGACAGCAACGGTTGGTGGGGTCTCCTCAGCATCATCCGAACCAACAACGCCATCAGACGACAAGAACGAGCACTCCGGCCAAGGGCCTGCCCCCAGTGCGGAGAGCCCCTCCTCACCGCAAGGGGAGTTCTCTACTGCCCCTTTGACGGATGGAAGTGGGACGGCGTCATCCCATCCTGACGATGATGACATTCTGCCGTACGAAGAATGGTCCTACGCGGACTTGCAAGCTGAATGCAAGGACCGAGGACTCACGGCAGGCGGGAAGACGGAGGATCTGATTGCTCGCCTCAAAGCGAGTGATGAGGAAGCAGGAGTTTAATCTGTGCCGTGCGAGAACGGAGCGGCTGAGCCGGTCGCTCCTTTCTCTGACATTGAGGGTAAGGCATGCGTGAGCACAAGAACGAAGCGCCGAATAGCACTCATCAAAGACCTGATTCTTTTTTCGATTGGTTCGGGTGGGATCATCTATCAGATAGTTACCAACCAGGCCAACATAGCTCTACTGATGGTGTGTACCGCGTTAGTGGGCCTCAACGCTATAGCTGGATTGACCTCGATCGCGCGTGGTACGCCTACCGAATCGCGGCAACCATCGTCTACTGCGGATTATTCGGAACCGGACTCGGACAGTGCCTAAGGTTAATGGGGGTGGCGTAGTGAGCGCACACACCCCCAGGAACCGGCACTTATCGTGGGTACTTGTGTACGCGTTAGCCGTGACTGTCTTATTAATATTCGGAACACTGTGGTACGTGAGCTTTGAAATTGGTAAGAACAATTCCAAGTGGTGTGAGCTCATGGTCACACTAGATAGTCCGATTCCTGCTCAAACCGGTAACCCCCGCGCAGTGGATGCGGCTATTAAATTTCATAAACTTCGAATCAGTCTAGGCTGTTAGTAAGGAGAAAATCATGCTTAACATTTGCATCACGCCGCACCCGACAGAGGACCGGCCATGCACCACTCCGTTCAGGCATGACCTGAACGTCTGTCCGCAGTGCGGAGGCACGGCTTTTGTGCCGGAAAATGAGTTTGAGAAGATCATGGCTGAGCTTGCGACGCGGTCAAAGGCCGACAGCCGGATGCAGAAGGACACCACACAGAAAGCGGCCAGTGCATAAACACTGACATTAATCACAATTTAATAGACTATCCTCAGACAGCAGAGGAATCTAGAAATGGTCTCAATTTGGTATGCCTCCTTCACGGAGGTTAAAAACGCTGCTGACGTACCGTCATCAGCGCTTTATAATGCCCGCCTGGCAGGTGCCATGGATGAGGGCAAAGACGCCGTGGTCGGTCTGTGCCAGCGCACATTTGAGCCAGAGATCAAAACCGTTTCGTTCCCCTGGCCGCAAGACTGGACGCAAGACGCCCGGTTACTGCGACTAGGACAACACAGTCTGATTTCGCTGATCAGTGTGGTTGATGGTGACGGCCTGACGCTCAACCTTGCCGATCTACAACTGATCCGCACAGGATCACCTACCCCAGGGCCGCCCTACTCCGCCGTAATGAACAAGAACGGCTGGACTACCAACGGCCTCTTTCCAGACCTCAGCGTCGCCATCACGGGTGTGTACGGCTATGACCTGAATGAGACGGCCGTAGCGACCACCGTGGGAGCACTCTCAGGTGTCTCAGTAGATATTAATAACAGCAGCGGTGTGGACATCGGTGCAGTAATTCGCATCGGTAACGAGCGCTTGGTTGTCCAGGATAAAGGTTGGATTAACTCAGGTAATAGCGCTGCGGTAACGCTCGACGCTGAGATGCACAGTGACCGTTTCACTGTGACAAGTGGGTCAGCGTTGAACGTAGGTGAGTCCATCACAATCGAATCTGAAGAGATGTTGATTACCAAGATCACGGGGAATCAACTCATTGTGCAGCGAGCTACCAACGGCAGTGCACTCTCCGCGCATACCGCCGTGACAGCCGTGTACGTGGATCGCCGTCTTATGGTCGCCCGAGCGGTACTGGGCACCGCTGCGGTTGACACACCTTCGCCGGCTACGGTTTATGTACACCAGTTTCCCGGTCTGGTAAGGCAACTCCACAAAGCAGAGACACTGAATATTATCCAGCAGGATGCGGCGTCTTACGGTGCTCGATCGGGTTCACAGCAGAGTGAGATACGTGCCTCGCAGCGGTCCTTGGAAGACCTTCGTACGCGTGTGCAGACCGCCCACGGTTATCGCCCAGTCCGGTCGGGGGCTATCTGATGATTGATGTCAAGGTACGGAGAACCGGCCCACTATTCGACGGCCAGGCGGATGCCGCCGCTGCTCGGTTTGCCAGAGATGCAACATCAACGCTGACCCGTGTGGCGTACGACATGGTCAAGCTCAAGTATGCCGCGCGTATCCGTGAGAACACTGGACATTTCTTGGGCCGCATCACACAAGAAATAACGGGCAGCATTGGGCACGTCTACACGAAATTCATTCTGTATGGCTACTGGCTGGAAGGTGTCGGCTCACGCAATGCGACCACGCGGTTCAAAGGCTACTGGGCATACCGCGAGACGGCAATTGAAATTGACGCACGTAGTCCGGAGATCCTCAAGCCTCTCGTCGACAAGATGATTCGCGAAATGGGGGGTGTGTAATGACCAATGGATGGAGTGGTGCAGACCCCACAGTTGCTGTCGACGCCAGTGCGTACTCCCTTGGCACGGCCTACAAGGCAAACGTCGACATCACTATCACACACGTTCGTATCTGGGCGGACGCGTCGGAAATTAATTACACCCCGCGTAAAGGCAAGATCTGGTCTACGGGTGGAGCAGAGCTTGCGTCCGTCGACCTACCAAATGATTTACCAACGGGGTGGTCAACGTACGCACTGGCTGTCCCAGTAGAGCGACTAGCCAACCAGCAATGGGTTGTCTCGTACGATACGGGAGGCAACTACGGAAATATCAACCATGCGCTCGATGCGGATGTGCCATCGTCGGACGGCGCGGTTACCGCGCTCGCTTCCTTCAATGCCCCCTCTGGCATTAATGGCCGGTTCAACACAGTCCCAGGTGATTTCCCAGCAACAGGCAACGCCAACCATAGCTTCTATGGTGCGGACGTTGTATATACCCTGGGAGTCGGCGGAGATACTGCCCCTATTATCCAATCCGCAACCATCACGGTAGCGGGTGTGACCACAACCGCAACAATCGTTGCGAGCGACGCGGAGACGTTGACCGGCGCGACGTATCGATATGATTGGGGCGATGGGTCCCCAGTCGACTCCACCAACCACCCTACGGCTACCAAGTCCCATACGTACGCAGTACCAGGAACGTACCCGATTCTGCTCTCTGTTACAGACGCGGGAGGCCTAACGGCGTATGTGGCTCGGTTTGCAGTCATTGAGCCAACGCCGGATTTAACGGGTGTTGCTGCGTCGGACATTCTGGATCTGGTGGTGTCCCGTGTCGTCGCAACAAAACAGTTTCAAGCGGTAATCAAGCACGAACCTCGGACGGCTCCCTCTCAGTTCGTCACAGCAGCGTTCTTCCTGGGAGCACCCAACGCCGCCCCAGGAGGTTTTAAGACGATTAAACGGGTGTCTTCCCTAGGCACAGCAGGCATGCTGCTAGACATTATTGGCCGGCTGTACATGGATGCGAAACAACCAGTGGCATTCGGGGACCGCCCGCCCTCGCTGAACAATATCGATCAGGTGTTGTTGGAACACGCCGAGATCATCCTGCGCGAGTGTCATGCGCACATCAGTTTTGGTATCCAGAATAGTGGTATTTGGATGGACGCTGATGGCGCAGACAGTGAAGGGCTCGGAGCATTATTTGGGTACCTTGATCAAGACAACATGAAATACCGCATCTGTGAGATTTACATACCCACAGTGCTCACAGACTACTTCACACAGGAGAGCCCCTGATGGATAAGTACCAAATCCATAGCGAGCGTGATCTGGCCAAGATTGCATATGACACCTATTCGGCAAGCGTAGGCGGTAAAGCTGTCAACGGTGATGTATTGCCGGCCTTCGAAGACCTCAGTGTGAAAGTCAGCGTTGCATGGCTGGCAGCGGCAAGGGCAGTAGCGACGGCGGTAAGGAGTGAGCAGCATGGCTGGTAAGGACCATGGAATCGGTAATGCCCTGTACGTCGAAGGACATGACCTGTCGGGCGAGACGCAGACGTGGACCATCAGCGGTCAGAAGAAAATGCAGAATGTTACGAATATTCGCCAGGCTGCGTTTGACCGGTTGGCACTGATTCCGGATGGCTCGTTCAACTACGAGTCGTTGTTTGATCCGGCAGTGGGGCATTCACACGCCTACCTGTCCACGCTGCCAACAACCGACGCACTGACGTTGTTGGCACACCGCGAAACCATCGGTGCCCCCGCATGGAATATGTATTGCAAGCAGATTGACTACAACCCCAGTCGCAATACTGACGGGGCACTGCTGTTCAAGGTTGCGGGCCAGAGCAGCAAGGGCACGTTTTGGGATGTTGGAAACATGCTCACCAACGGTATGCGGGTGGACGTTGCTGCCACCAACGGAGCAAGCTTTAACTTCGGTGCGGCCAATGCGTTTGGATTGCAGGCGTACCTTCACGTGTTCGCGTTCACCGGTACCACATGCACGGTGAAGCTACAGCATTCATCCGACAACGGCGGCACCGATCCATTCGCGGATATCGCGGGTGGAGCGTTTACCGCTATCACAGGTGGAGCGCCGTACGGCGAGCGACTAACCACTGCGCGGAACCTAGCGGTGAAGCAGTACCTTCGTGTAGTGACAACCGGAACAATCACATCAGTCACGTTCGCCGTGGCTGCTGTGGTTAACACAATTAACGTGGCGGTGTAATGATGCTAGGAAGAAATGACTTTGGTGTTAACGATGATCCCTATGCCACCGCGCGACAGTTGATCTATGCACCGCCTGAACGACGTAAGACATTTGTTGCGGATCTTCCCAGCAACACGCATTACCGCGTCGTGTCGTGTGCTGAGGCAGCGGCAATAGGCGAATGCAAACACTACGCGGAAGGGTTCGTCGTGCCCGTCCCGCCGCGCGATCTAGAGCCAATGCGTGCGCTACTAACCACACGCGGATATGTATATAGCGAAGGTGATGCACCGATGCACTTAGCCGCCGCGTATCCCGCTGGGACCCGGTTCTTTGTTTTCCCGCCGGAGCAACGGTGCATGGGGAGCTATAAGGTCCCTCACCGCATCCCACTGGGCTATGACCCCATCTTGTCAGTAAGGGAGGGTGACTTCAGGTACTTCACAGGAAACGACTCTGTCAATCTACGACCCGAAAGTTGGACAGATCAACTTAAAAACACGCTTGGTGAAATGCAGGCTGAAACTGACAAGGGGTAACAATGGCTAAGTCAACGGGTGTCGGCATCACGACGTTCAGTGTCGATGACGCGTCGGGCACCCCCCAGGTAATCAAGAATGACATCGGTGGGTTCGGCCTGAGTACACCGCGCTCAGTGCAGGATGTTACCGCGCTGGACAACACCGGCATGGACCGACTGTTGCTGTTGGCTGACGTCGCACTGGATCTCGATGTGTTCTTCAACGCAGCGTCGAACCGGTCGCATGACGTGTTCAAGACAGTCATCAGTACTGACGTCCAGCGAACGTGCACCATCGCGTTCGGCGGCGTGACCATCGCGCCAGAAATCAAGTTCACCGATTACCACATCAACCGAGACAATGGCGGGGCTCTCGCTATCAAATGCCCTGGCGTGCTCTCGGGTGGCGTACCGCCTACGTGGGCGTAATGACGACATGGCAGGGGCGGCTAGCCCGCCTCTGTCTTTCTCTGAGGAGGTAACCATGCTAGACGGCTACGTCGAACCGACTACAGTGATCACAATGACGTTCAGCGGTAGGCGCCAAGGGCTGGTAGTTTTGTCGCGCGAGCCGTCGGCGGATACCTGGGAAAATGATATAGTACCCCTTTTGGATTTTGCAAATAACAAACCATTGAAGTTCATCGACATATTCGTTAGGCAGTTGGACAGTTGGAACCTTCGCCGAGAAGACGGTACCGCTGTCCCCGCCACGCGTGATGGCCTGATGTCGATGAATATTCGGTTTGTTACAGCGGTGCTTAAAGCGTGGATTAACAACGGAATCTTAGTTGTTGAAGATGAAGCAACCGCCGAATCACTTGCTCCGGCGGACGATGAAGACCCCTTCGAAGCTTTTGATATCAGGCCCATCGATATGAATGAGCTTACAGTGGAAGAGGTGTCCGCATGAACCGCGTAGATGTCAGCGTCGAATCAAAAGATGATGTCGACCTGACACCTATCAAGCGTAAATACGATCGGTTCTCACAAGATCTTGCGTCCGATATGAAGACAGTGGGGGACAAGGCGGGAAAGAACCTAACGGATGGTATCGCTTCAGGAGTGGAGCAAGCATCACAGCGAGTGGTAAAGGCACAGCAGGCTCAGCAGATAGCTGCGGAGCGTGTGAGTATTGCTGAGCAGCGACTGAAAGAACTGCGTGAAAAGGGTGACGTCGCTGCATCGCGGCGTCAGGCGACAGAGCTTGCTGTTAAAGTGGCGCTGAATAATGCCCAACAGGCGACAGAGAATGTTGCCGCTGCGGAACAACACCTTGCTGCTGAGCGTGTCAAGGCCGCCGAAGCAGCAAGTAAATCATCTACTACCACCACACAGAAGACCAAGGTAGACTTTGATCTCAAAGGAACCGCCTTAAGCGAGATGAAAACGTACGGCGTAGAGGCCGGCGCTCTGTTCGCAGGCGGGTTTGCCTCAGGTGTCTCAACTATAGGTGCCGCTGGACTTTTCATTGGTATTGCCGCCGCTGCGCAGTCCTCTAATGCGGACGTGGCGAACGCGTATGCCGGCCTATGGCAACAAGTCAAGGCGGGGGCGAAGGACGCTAGCGCTACCTTGTCTGGTGATTTCATTCAGGGTGCTGAGAAGCTGGGACGCACGTTCAATGCCTTGCAGCCAGAGATGGTGCAGGCGTTCACCGCAGCCAAGCCCGCAGTAAATGACTTATTCGATGGTATCGACCGAGGTGTCCGTGCGGTTATGCCTGGCCTTGTAACGGCGGCTAAGGCATCCGGCGACGCTACTAAAGGCATGGCTGATCTATTGGAGTCCAGTGGTCGTGCTGTATCGAATTTCTTTACTGAGTCTTCTCAGGGCGCCGCTGCGGCCGGGCGGGACTTCCAGGACTTCGGTCAGATCGTCGAACGACTTGGATCATTTGCCGGGCGGATCGTCGCAGAGCTAGCCAATAACTCAACCAGTGCATTTCCTCAGTTTGCGAATGCCGTAGATGCAACGGCTACCGCTGTGGAGAACCTGGCGCATGTCGCACTGCCGAGTTTGGCTAGCGGCGCGGGTATGGCGTTCTCCGGTATCACGCTGTTGATGAACCTGGCTAACACACTGCTTACCGTGCTCGGCCCGCTAGTGCCTGCGATCGGCACATTCGCTACCGCTCTCAAGGTTGTTGATACTGTCTCATTTGGCCAAGTTGGTAAATCATGGGGGGACTTCAAAACAAGCATCGGTGACGCGGAAGGAATAGCAGGCAAAGCAAAAGCCGGTTTAAGCGCGCTGACTTCCAGCGGTCTTGGGCCGCTAGGGGTTGTTGCTGGTGGTGTTGCACTAATACTTAATGGTCTAGGTGACCAACAGGCAAAAGACGCTCAAGCAGCGCAAGAGCATCAACAACGAATCCAGACACTCACCCAAGCATTGCTTGCCAACGGCGGAGCCATTGATGAAAACATTCGAGGCATGGCGGCTAAAGCGTTGGCGGATAAGGAAGTTGCCACTACTGGTCAGAGTGTACTAGAGGTAGCACGCGGGATGGGCATTAACCTTTCCACGCTAACGGACGCCTACCTGGGTAACGCTGACGCACAGAAACAAGTTAACGACGCTATCCAAGCATATGGTGTCGCTAATAGTAATGAAGCAGGGCCGATGTCAGACCTTGCGTTCCATACTGAGGATTTAAAAAATGCGCTAGGTGATCTGAACACAGAGTATGGCACCTCCGCTCAGCGTGCTAAGGACATGGCCGCTGCATCAGGACAAGCCGCTGCGGCTACCAAGGCTCAAGCTAAAGCAATCCAAGAACTGCATGATGAGATCATGGCGATGGTGGATAAAGACTTCGCCTATCGGCAGTCGGTTGAAGCTACGACCAAGGCGCAGAAAGATGCTACCGACGCGCTGAAAGCACATGGTATTAAAAGTGCTGAATACAAGCAGGCAGCAGACAGTGTGGAGGAATCACAAGCCAAGCAAGCGCAAGCCGCATATGATCTTGCGCTAGCTAACTCCGTAGCTACCAGTGAAGTAGGTAAAGCGCAGGACGCGACATTCGCGTACAACCAAGAGGTACTAAAGATTGCAGAGACAGCGGGTGGCGTAGCACCCAGGTCACTAGGTCTTATGCTATCTAAGATGAGTGATACAGAGCTTGGCGCCCAGGGCGCCAGCAGCAAAATCAATAACCTGGGGCAGGAGATTATTAAACTGCCTAATGGAAAAACAATCGTTGTGAACGCGGATGACCGTGCTAGCAGTGTGATTACGTCAATCGCTAACCGTAACTACACAGCGGTAGTCAAGCTTACCGGCCAGTTCGCGGGGTTCTATGGACTACCTAACGGTGTCGTCCTGTCTGGTTCGTCAGCACACGGTAACTATGCCGGTGGCCCCGTCGCCCATGCTGCGGAAGGCGGTGCACGAACTGGCCCCGTGCTGGTTAACGAGCGCGGACAGATGGAAGGTATCCGCACCCCCGGCGGAGATCTCGTTGACATGGCTGCGGGATCGAGTGTGGTGCCCGCTGCCAACATGAACGGAATGCGTCAGCAGCAAGGACCCATGGTGGTGCAGCTTGAGTTCTATTCAGGGGGCGGTGCCTACGCGGACTTCATAGTTGAAGAGCTGCGTAAAAGTATTCGCGTTCGAGGGGGCAACGTACAGGCAGTGCTGGGAGGAAAGACATCATGAGCGTCAGTGTGTTTCCGGCAATACTGAACGATATTGTCGTTGAGCTGTATTTGAATGGGTGGCGTGATATATCAACCGATGTCGCGTATGACCACGAAATCAATATCTCACGCGGTGTTCCGCCGGAGTCGACTAGCTTTCAGACTTCCCAGCGAGCCACATTCAACCTGCTTAATGGCAGCGGAAACTACTCTCCGCGTAATCCCATGAGTTTGTGGTATGGCATTATGGGGCAGTGTACGCCGTGCCGCGCGAGCCTACGGCTAGTGCGAGATCAGTTCGCGAATCGAACCGTATCCAGCTCATGGGGAACCACTCCAACCGGCGAGACATATACGCTGAATGGTACGGCAAGCAACTTTGCGGTGTCCGGCGGTGTCGGTACCGTAACATTGAATAGTGTGACGCACCAAGAGGCTACGCTCTCTGGTCCAGATCTTATCGACCAAGAGGTTTCCTGTGTGTGGTCGCTGGCGGTAGCGTCAGTAACAGGCGCCGCGCTGTTGCCCGCAAATGTAGTAGGTCGCTGGACGGCTATTAATGCGTATTACTACGTCCGGCAACAGATCGCTCCGGGCGGTGCGATAACCCTTGGTATTAATATGTTAACGCCGAGTGGTGATACTCAGTTAGTAGCGCAGACCGCCACGGGATTAACCTATGCAGCTAGCACACAGTACGCGACAAAACTACAAATTGCCGGAGATACCATTCGTGCGAAGATCTGGCTGGCTGCTAACCCGGAACCATACGATTGGCTGGTTTCGATCACGGATACTACATTCACACATGGTACGGCAGGTATCCGATCGGGCATCACTACAGGTAATACCAACGGTACAGTGGTGTTCACATACGACAACCTTGAGGTGCGCAATAACCGCTTCACTGGCGAGGTGTCCGAGTGGCCGCCTGAATGGGACACCTCAGGTAAAGATGTTCGTGTATTGACTGAGTCCAATGGCTTGCTGCGCCGCGTACTTAACGGTGAGTCCCCCGTAAACTCAATCCTGTCCCGGATTATTCCTGCTGTGCCGGGACTGATTGCCTACTGGGCAATGGAAGATGGCGCCCAGTCTACATCCATCGCACCGGGTACTCCGGCTAACAACAATCCTATGTTGTTCGACGGCACCCCCCAATTTGCGGCATACAACGGGTTCCTCGCAAGCAATCCTATCCTCACAACGAACTCCGCATACTTCCTCGGTAATGTCGGACCTAACACTGTCACGGGCACATTGATGATTCGCTGGGCACAGTTCATGCCTGCGACGGGATCACCAAATGGCAGCGTAGTTAGTGTATGGACTACAGGCACCGCCGTGAAGTGGGAAGTATTATATGTTGCTGGCTCGGGCGGGCAATGGCAGATCAGGTGCTGGAATGCCGCTTCTACTATTATCTTTGATTCTGGCGTATTCGGCGGTGGGGGTGACTCCAGTCCCGACGGACGACTCCTTTTCTGCGACCTTGAACTAACACAGTCCGGCGGAAATATTAACTACACCTTCGTAACTTACCGATTGGGTTTGGCCGGTGCCCCTGTCTATACGGGTACCGCTACGGGGGTGGCGCTCGGTTCAGTATTTCGCGTTAACGTAGATGAGACGGCCAACCTGCCCAGCTTGTCTATTGGGCACCTCCACTTGCAAAATGTTATTACATCAGTATTCGCCTTCCTACCGCAGCTTCTCGCCTTTGTCGGGGAGGCATCCGGCGCGCGGGCGAGCCGCATCTGTGCGGAAGAGGGTCTACTGCTGGACTTCATCAGCGGTCCACTACTGACCCAAAGCATGGGTGCACAGCCTAACAGCAAGAATAGCATGCAGCTCTTGCAAGAGTGCATTGATGCTGAACAAGGAATTGTTTACGAGAACCGCAACATACTAGGCTTGGTGTGGCGCGCCATTGATCGAATGTATAACCAGACACCTACACTCACACTTGATTACTCCCGGCACCATGTGTCTGGACCATTTAAGCCGACCCTTGATGACCTACTGCTACGCAACAAGATCCAGGTAACTCGCCAAGGCGGCTCGACAATTACGGTTCAACAGAACACCGGACCGCTTAAGGTGACCCGCCCGGCGGACGGCGGAGTTGGTGTGCACTCTCAGCCCATCACGGTAAACCTCGCTGACGATAACAGGCTCGTTGACTTCGCGTCATGGATGCTCGGTCTAGGAACGACATACGAGGAGCGCTACGAACAGATCACCGTTGACCGAGGCAATCCGAATATTCCCGCCGACAACCTGAGTTATGCCGTACTGAACGTGGACATCGGTCACCGTGTAGTTGTTAACAACACCAAAGCTGGACAGTCTCCCGGGCCTGTCTCACAGATCGTGCGCGGCTACACTGAAACACTGCGACAAAACAAGCACGTTATTAGGTTCTCTACAGTACCGGAATCTCCTTACCAGGTGTGGCAAGTAGACACGTTGGGCCTCTCTGCGCTGGATAGCAACGCGACCACCCTACATGCAAATATCAATTCATCTGTTGCGTCATTTCAGATAGATATTTCTGATGGTTTTCTGTGGTCCACCAGCGCGGGAGACTACCCACTGACCGTCACGTGTGGCGGAGAAGATATGACAGTCACTGCTGTCTCAGGGGCGGCAACACCGCAGACCATCACAGTCACGAGATCAGTGAACGGTGTGGTTAAAGCTCACAACGCGGGGGATAAGATCTCGTTAAGGTACCCTCGACACTTGGCATACGCGGGAGGATGACCCATGAGTACTGTGCAATCAATGCAGAACATTACCGCTGCCCTACTAGACACGCTGTTTAATCCTCCGCTGTGTGTTGCATACGCGTCAACAGTACAATCAATTCCCAATACCACATGGACATCAATTCTTCTCAACAACAATAGAATCGATAGCTACACTGGTCACTCGACAAGCGTTAACACTAGCCGGTACACCAGCGCGCTTACCGGATGGTATGAAGTACACGGGAATATCCCACTTAACGTTGCTCATGCACCCTCTGGACGGCTAGCAGTAAACGGCGCTGTGGTGCTCGGTTCGCAAACACCGGGCAGTGTCAGCACATCGGGCACCGGCGGTGTTCAACCACAGTTCAGGGTGCTGCTCAACGCAGGCGACTATGTCGAAATACAAGTCTTTCAGAGTTCAGGTGGCGCGGTAAACACATTTGCAAACGGTGTAGACTGGGGTCCCGCCATGGACCTGCACCTGATTCACAGGTAAGAGAGGAGGAAGTTAATGGCACGCATTATGCATGACTCTGTCAACTGGCGAGCTATCCCAGAGTCAGCGGAAATGGTGGCAGGATATTTGTCCCCGAGTAAATACGCCTGGCCGGCAGAAGCATGGAATAGATTCCCCCATGCGGTACAAGTGCGCATCGCCGTGCGAGCAACCACCAACGCGGGGCACGTGCTCGATGTCGAGACAGGTGATGCATCGCCCGAGGAGGCACCACGATGGGTGCAGATGCGCAGGGCAGCGGGAGCAGATCCATCCGTGTATTGTTCCCGGTCGTTGTGGTCCACCGTGATGGCAGCGTTCCGGTCCGCCGGAGTCGCATACCCACACTGGTGGGTCGCGCAGTACGATGGCGTGCGCGCCATCCCAGCGGGGGCGGTTGCAAAACAGTTTGCCGATTATAATGCCGGATCGGGCGGAGACTGGGACCTATCCATTGTGGCCGATTACTGGCCTGGTGTCGACCAAGGAGAAAGCGTGAGTAACATTACTGAAGACACACAGTCCTATGAAGACATGGTGCGTCGTATTGGAATGCTGGAAGGATTTCTCAACGCCGATCCGAACTCTAGTAAGATGGCGCTGTTGCTTCTGGACGCCATTGGACGTATTGAAGGCATTTTCAAAAACGGCGACCAGACCTTCGGACCTAGCAGGGGGCCGAACACCAACAAACTGGCCCCCGCAATTGCGGCTCCGGCGGCTGTCACGTTGACGGACACGCAACTCACGGAGCTGACTAATGCAATCAGCACACGTGTGGCCGCTGCGCTGCCTCCAGGCGGAGCGTCCAAGGAGGACGTTCACCAGGTCGTGTCCGAAGTTATCGGATCGATCGCCATCACGGTTACCAAGTAACACTGAGGAGAATGAAAATGGAAACCAAACCCACTAAGGCATGGATGGCCGCCGTAGGCTCGACCATCACGGCGCTCGGTGCGGCATGGACTGCGGTCGAAGCCACGCTCTCAGACGGCTTCACGTTCGCGGACGCCTCCTCCATCGCGGTCACCGTGATCGGGTTCATCGGCGGCGTCTACGGTGTGTGGCGAGTCACCAACGCTCCCAAGGTGTGACCTGCACCACATTCGCCTTGACGAGATTGCAATACAAGCTAGGTTGGTCCATGCAAGCCAACTACAGACGAACAGCGCAAGCGCCTCGCACGAACGCCCCAGGGCCAGTAGGTAAGTCGAGATCCGCAAGCCCGAGATTAGTATCTTCGGTGCGCCTAGTACTTACCGAATAGCTTATGAGAACTGGAGAGGGATACCCTTCTGTGCATTTTTCATTCTGTGGAGGGGAGTGTGGCGGCCGGGTTGAGTGCCGCCAAGCTTCGGTTGCTTGTCATAAGCAGTCCAACACTATGCTGCCCAGCACATAACAGGGGCAGATAGCAATGTGGATTATCAACCTAGTCTTTCAACTTGAAGGACAAGCACCCCGCCGTACATGGCCCTTCTGAGCTCTGCTCCGGTGCTTTTGTCCTTTTTATTGTCGGACTAGAAAGGAAAGTTATGGCTGCAAAATCGGAGGGACACAACCACGATACCGACGGAAAAACAGAAAATGCTTCCATTACGATTGGTGATGAACTGGTCGGGTACACTAAAGTATATTGTACCTGTGGTGCCTTGATAGAGAACAACGTCACCTCCCGCACACACATCGCCCCTCGAACGAGTCCGGAGAACAAAAAGTAATGTCAAAAGTTGAACGCTGGACAGAAGGTCGGGTTTCCGGCTTCTCCGGCAAGCTGGATATGGAAGACGTCGACACCAACGGCGGTGCGGACCCAGAGCGCACCAAGCGGACTCCCGTACTCCGCAAGGCGGTACATCAGTTGACCGATGCCACGCCGAAGACCAAGGCGCAGAGGAATAAGCGCAATGGGTAGGCGCCGAGGTGGTACCGCCGCACACAGCAAGAGCAGCAACTTCCGAGACAAGGAGCGCAATTATGGCCTCGGTGAGCGCAACCCCCGCACGCTCGGCACCGAGCCGGAGTGGAAGACCGGCGATCGGAAGTGGCGAGCCGTACGGAGATGGGCAGCCAGTCACTCCTCTGTCGGTGCCAAGTACATTTGACATGGTCCGGCTGAATCTTCAGTTGGCCAACGTGCTGTATTTCATTCACGGAGAGTGAGAGCATATGCCTCGGCCGAAGCCACCAGCACCGCCCCCGGGGAAACCGGGCGGTGGTAAGCCCGAGCAACCCCCAAAACCAGGGAAACCGCCTACACCACCATCACCACCCACACGTTGATTGATGAGCGTTCGAGCGTACGGCCCGGCAATCCGTACGCTCTCTGGGTTCATCAACCGCAGAGGAGAATGAAATGGGTAGTAAAGTTGTACCCGACCTGGGTAGCTTCACCTATGTCGATGGTATCTACGCAACCAACATGCAGCGCGGACAGAAGGAACTGGCCGCCGAGGTGTTGGAACGGATGGGTGATCTGCCCGTGGTGGGCAAGTCTCGTACCTACTTCGTGAAAATGCGTAAGGAGTACTTGGCCGCCATCGTGTCCGACTGGCACACGACCGTAGCATTGGCAGTGGTAGATGAGTTGCTACTGCGGCCAGAACGAATCAAGCCCGAAGGAATGACCAGCGATCTACACGTCAAGCAGCGGCGTCCGCGCATGCCACTCAGCAAGGGCGGCACATCGCGCAAGTACCGGCGTCAGTACACGAAAAACAAGTTCCGCAACCAGCGCGGGATACACCGGCTTCAGTTGGCGCAAGCGACTTTGCGATGAGGCACCTACCGCCGATCCTCAGCTACACGGTTAATGTCACTTACATTGTCACATCGCATGATCGGTACTTTATCGGACGGGACGTAGGGATCTGCGATTGCCATGGGTACACATGGCGTCTTACGGATCTCCTCGCGGATGACATGGGGCGCTCGATTATCTGCCCGATCACACGGTGGATGAATGAGCGCCCAAACGATTTCTATCCAGCAGTATAACGGAGGTCAAACAAAAACTGTGATTGCATGGTACTGGGGCCTGGTCAACGCCCTTCTCGTGACATTCGTGATCTGGGCTAATGGCAAGGGCTACCGATGGGGTTGGTTAGCCGGGGCAGGCGCACAAGCGTGGATCATTGCTTTCGGATTGATTCACGGATCGTGGCCGTTTGTGTTCTCTGCGATCCCACTGATGATGTTTGCTCGTAATTATCATCGGCATGATGTTCGTCTACAGCAACTACGGGCGAGACATTATGCGGACTTCACGCATAGCACCATAGGAGAATCAAGTGTGGATTGTTAACGACAGCGCTCCCCTACGCTGGACCTGGACACCCGACGACGTGCGTCACTTCCTGGTGATGCATGATGACATCCTCGTTGAAGCACAAGGCGAGTGGGTTCACATGTACCGCACACACGGCGACGCATTCCGCCCTGAGGACCCGGACAACCCGGGGCTGTTCATGGCCGACACCAACGAGCATCTGGACACGCGGTATGGTGCCCAGCTCGCGGATCTCTCAGATGATGACCTGTGGGCGTACATGGAAAAGTCAGCGCAAGACGGTCAGTTCTCGCCACTGACCTAGCTCCACCCGGGGGCAACCCCGGCCTAGTCGTCGTATCTCAATTGGTGCAGAGATTCTCGGCAGTGTGCACGCTGCTGAACCCGACGGGGTGATGTGGGTTCGAATCCCACCGACGACACGCGCACTATATGACATGCAGAAAGGACTGAGATGAAAACTGTTCACATCACGTGCCGGACACACGGCGGTGTGTTTAAAATCCCCTCTCGGCGTGGCCGCCCTCCAGTGAAATGTGGTGGCACCAATGGAAAAGGTGAGCCGATCCCGTTGTGCACCCGGGCGGAAGATCCCTCCGCCGCGCCCCAGCCGAAGCTCAAGGCCATCAAGCGGACACTTCGCACGGAGGTGGTAGCTGAAGCGCCAGTAGAGGTCACCGTCAACATCTCGATTCCTCCGGCTATGCAGGCGAAGGAAATGCTGACTGCGAAGGGCTGGACCGTCGCGGGCAAGGCATGGATCGGTGACTCCGATTCCGCCTATGCTGAACTCTCCGCGAGTCGGGATGATGAACACCTGCTTATGGTCTGGACAGACGGCAACCTGACCACGCAGGAATACCGGTTGTGGAAAGATAGCCACCTGCCTGAAGACAACAACCGCCCCCGCCGTGACCTCGGCTTCGATCCGGACACCATGCCCGACAGTGAATTGATTCGCGTACTCTCCGGCCAGAAGGTCACGTGGTACAACCGCTTGGGCACCAACATGGAGACCGGCGTACTCGGAAACAAGGTCCGCATCTCGCACACCTACCTGGGCGGCCGAGGGGACGAGAACCCCGGTGAGCGCGTAATTACATTCGTCGACCACGGGGGCGGGGGCTTCCGCTCGTTCCACGTCTCCGCGCTTATGAAGGTGGGATGACATGGCTTACACTGATTCAGAAATGACCGTGATCACCCTGTGGTCGGCGGCCAAGATGTACAGCCTGATCGTGCCCCGAGCGGAAGTAGACCATGTTTTTGACCTGCTTACTGAAGGTGAACCCTTCACTGTCAAGGTGAAGGGGCCAGCAAAAGGTGAAGTCGAACAGACCCTCATCAACCCTCACTGGATTGAATTCGTACGAGTAGGTTGGGCGGTGTCAGTAGACGACTCCGCGGAAATGATAGGTACCAGCAATGGCCAAGCACCGATTACGTACACAGAGATTTTCCCGCAGCCCCCTGGTGATGAGCCGCAAGCTCCGTGAGTACATTTCGCCTCTGTGGCTGTTCGGCTACATCCTTAGCCGAAACGTACTGCTGGCCACGGCGGTAGTTGTAGGTCTCATTCTGATGAACAATGGTGTGGGTGGCTACCTCACCCACATCCTGACATGGATCAAGGGTGGTAGGTAATAATGTTCCCATGTGGTGAATGTGATGCGACATACCCGACTGCGCAGCAGGCGGCGCTCTGTCGAGCGAGTCATGGGGCCGCTACTAAATGAGCCATCAGCGCCGCAAGAAAGATCATAAGCGGCACTATGCGCACACGGTAGCCGCAAAGAATTTATACACGGACTGGTTCGCCGGTAACCCTCCTGTGACATGGGATGAGTTACCGGTGCACTCCCAGACACGTCTGATTGTGTTGGCTTCCCGGGTAGTGGACGATTACCACGGCATCATGCGAAGGGGAGAAGGTGACAATACACCTCGAAAAGAGGGGTCGGAGAATTGAGATCCGATCGGATGGCCCGCTCCCAGGGTTACAGTCGGCGGTGCCGGGGGCCTACTACACCACTGGTGACTACTGGACCGTGCCACTGAGTTTGGAATCATGCAAGTTGCTCCGGCTGAAGTTCGGCAGTGATCTGGAAGTAGGCAGTGAACTTCGCCGCTGGGCTCGGACGGTCCGAAACATACGTGACTACATGGCTACGCTTGCCGCTGCGGACGACGCACACCTCGAGGTGCTGCCGGAGGTGGCACCTCGATTAGCGCGTGCCATGAACAAGCGCACGTATCAGCGCGTAGGTGTTCGATTTGTTGCCGACTCCGACGCGGCCCTAGTGGCGGATGATCCGGGGCTAGGTAAAACCCTCATCGCCATGGGCGGCATCCTTGAAGCGGAAATACCAGGCCCCTATCTGGTAGTCGCACCGAAGACGGCCGCCGATACGGTGTGGCGTCGAGAAATCAAGCGATGGCTTCCCGCCGATCATAAGCCCATTATTCTGCCGGAGGAGCGAGACAAGCGGGAACGCACTATCCGACTGCGCCGCTTCGGTGCCAAGACATGGCTCATCGTGCACCCAGAAATTGTCATGGTGCAGGCACTCTGGGTGTGCCATCAATGTGGTACTAAAACCCCAGAAGGAACCAAGCAGAAGCGTCAACTCGACTGTGGCCACATGCGCGATAGCAAGAAAACACAGAAGCAGTTGATTCCTAGCTACCGCTGGTTGTTCGATGTCGAGTGGGGGGCAATCATCAATGACGAATCCCACGAGACATTGATCAAGCGGAAGGGCGTACCTACCCAGCGTCGCCGGGGTATGGACATGCTCAAGCTTAAATCGCCTGGCATCAAGATTGCTATGAGTGGGACGCCCTGTGAAAGCAAGCCCGAGCAATTATGGGGCACGCTTAACTGGTTAGATCCGCTGGGGTATCCGGCGTACCACCGCTGGGCGGAATTGTTCTGGCAAAAAGGAGGGTATACCGGCCACGAGATTGGTGAATTCCGTCAAGACCGCGAGCCATTGCTGTGGGACAGTCTGAAGCCCATCGCGCTACGACGCACCAAGGCGGAGGTAGCCACAGACCTGCCGGATAAAATCTATGTAGGCACTCCGTTGGCAGAGGACGTGCACGACAGCCCCATTGGTATCTGGCTGCCCATGAATGGTAAACAGGCCGATGCCTACCGCGACATGGAGCAACTCAGCGTTGCCGAACTTGACTCTGGTCGACTAGAAGCCACCACAGCGTTAATTGAGTTGACTAGGCTGAAACAGTTAGCGTGCTCATACGGCGAGGTCTACACGCATACCGTAGGGGCGGAAGTGCACTATCGCTACCGCGCGGCGCTGCCATCTAACAAGTTCACCTGGACGGTTAATGCGTTGGAAGAGTGGGGTTTCCCGAAAGACCCACTAACGAAAGTGGTTATCGTTAGCATGTACACCGGCATCCTGAATGTATTCAGGGAGGGCATCGAGAAGCATTTCAAAACCAAGCCAGACCGCCCGCTGTGTACCGCGATCACTGGCCAGACAGGTGCTACTCGCGAGCGCAGTAGGATCATCGATCACTTCAATCAACGAGACAAGTACTCACCACAGATCATGTTGTTGAACGTCAAGGCCGGTGGCACCGCCATCACGCTTGACCGTGCGGATCGGATGATCTTTATCAGTGAGACCCGCATCCCGGATCAACAGGCTCAGGCGGAGGACCGCATTCACCGTGTCAGCAACCCTCGCCATTGTATGTATTACTATCTGCGGTCGCTGGGTACAGTGGATGAAGGTACCGCACTGATCAATCAAGAACGTGATCGGACTACCAGGCGCCTGCTGGACGGTAGGCGTGGTGTGGAATATCTCCGGCAAGTACTGAGGTTGAGTGCATCGCAGAGAGCTTGACAGCAATAACCACTGGCAGTACTTTCCGTCTCTGCCGGTTCACAATGAAACATCATGAGAGGAAATAACGTGGCTGTTCGTAAGAGTAAGGCCCCCGCCCGCAAGCCCGCCGCGCGTCCGGCAAAGCCGCGCCAGGAAGCGAAGCCGGCCACCCCCGGCCGGGATGTCACGCAGTACGCGGACAAGGAGCCGACTGAGCTGCACAAGACCATGGCGCGTTGGATTGTCACCGAGGTTGGGTATGACCCCAACACGGCTGGCAGCAAGCGGGAAGCCTTCTTGATGGGTGTTTCCATCGCTACCGCCGCGCGTCCGGCGTTCACCTCGTCTGAGTACCTTGCGGCGTGGTACGAGGAGTCTGGTACTCCGAAGCGCGGCCGGGGTGCATCGGCCACGTCGACGCGTCGCCCGGCCAAGGCTGCCCCGGCACCCGAGCCGGAAGAGGACGATGTGGATGAGGTCGAAGAATCAGATGATGACCTCGCCGCGCTGGAAGAGGAATTGAACGGTCTGTCGATTGGCGCGCTGCGCAAGGCGGCCAAGGAAGAGTACGCGGTGAGTGGCAGCGGTACCAAGGCGGAAATCATCAATCGTATTCTGGACTCCCTCGCGGATGAGGATGCGGACGATGACGACGCGGCCGACGATGAGGGTGACGTCGACGAGGAGCCGGCTGACGACCTCGACGAACTCCGTGAGGAGTTGGAGGAGCTTTCCACGCGTGACCTCCAAGCCGCTGCCAAGGAATACGGCGTCACCCCGAAGCGTGGGGAGCGCAAGGAGGCATTGATTGACCGCATCCTTGATGCCGCCGAAGAGGCTGACGACGAGGAAGAAGACGAGGAAGAGGAAGAGCCGCCCACCAAGTCACGCAAGGGTGGCAAGGCCGCGCCGGGCAAGGCGTCAAAGGAATTCCTGTTCTGACACAGGTGAGTGTGGGAGTCCGCGCACACGGCTGGCGTGACTTGTAAACGACCGGCCTTATCAGGTGCCCACACCGGGGAGGGGTAGGCGCGCTTATTCCCTAGCACGCCTACCCCATTTCTATGTAATGAGGTGTTTGCAATTGCGCACTGATCTACCGGCCATTCGCTCGGGCGAACGAGCGGACTACAAGCGCTGTAAGAAAAAGTGGTTTTGGGCATGGCGCATGGGACTGGTCTTGCGAGCCGCGCGCTTCGGGCCGCTTGAGCTAGGTACGTGGGTGCATGCTGCGCTCGCGGACTGGTATCGAAATACTGCCCTTGGCCGCCGACGGTCATCATTGAGTGAGTTGCTGTGGTCGCATGCACAGCGCGATATCGATGCAGCTATTCAGGCCGGAGCACCCGAGCATGTAATCAATGAGGCATTGGAAATCCAGCGGCTTGGTATGCTCATGACTTCGGCATATCAACAACACTACGCCAGTGACGCCAAGCTCGCGGTGGTCGCTGTAGAGATTCCATTGGAGTTCACCATTTCAAATGGGCAAGGCAAGGTGATTGCTGTTCACAAGTTCAAGCCTGACTTGGTGTTCATGCAGCAAGATGGCGTCTGGTTGATGGAACACAAAACGGCGTCCAGCATCCGCACAGAGCACCTGGTACTTGATGACCAGGCACGGCCCTACGGCGCCATGGCTGAGCGCGCGCTGAGGAATCTGGGGCTGATAGAGAGTGCCCAGGGATTCAAAGGCATCCTGTATAACTTCCTGCGCAAGGCAGTACCTGACACGCGACCGACCAACGCGGACGGCAAGTATCTCAATCAGAACGGCAGTGTCAGCAAGTCGCAACCGCCACCGCTGTTCGTGCGCAAGCCCATCACGCTGACCGCCAAGCAGAAGGTCATCACCCTGCGACGAGTGCAGGCAGAAACCATTGAGATCACAGGAGTGGCCCGCCGACTGCGCAGTAATCCACAGCATGCGGAATGGTTGCAAAAGACCCCCCATCGTTCCTGCCCTAAGACATGTGACTTCTTCGCTATGTGCGTGGCGGAAGAGGAGGGTACCGACATCACTTCGATGCAGGAAATGATGTTCTTTCGGCGTAATCCTTATCTATATGAAGAGGAACACGCCACGACCGATGAGCACATCGGCTTTGAGATGGGGTAAATCGTGACCACAGATAGACGATTCAAGAAACAAGTGCGTGAACGGATGGCAGCGACGGGGGAAAATTACGTCACCGCACGACGGAAGTTATTGGAGGAGAAAGAACAGAATGACCAATCAAGTAAAAAATAACGATGAGTGGATGAACTTAGTTTCAGACTGGCAGTCTACCGCTCTGGCGAAGTATCTCACTGGCCAACCGTTGACATCCGCGCAATGGCAGTACGTTAATATGGTGCATTCGGTGTGTGGGGAACCGCCCGAAAGCCCTCACGAGATGGCTCAACGCTATCAGCAGGAGCGGGAAGCTCACCACCGGCGGGCACCCCGTGAAGCTTAATTACCCCCACCCGCCTGAGGTAGGTATGGTCGTCTATTACAAACAAGACGAACCCGACAGCATGGAACGTTTCTACGCCATCGCGGCGGACGGCCACACGCTTCGTGTCGCGGATGCGCGGGATGAGATTTATGTACTAGCGCAGTCCCACACGCATGCGCCTAGGTCTGTGCTGGAGCATTACATTCTGCGGCGAGTATGGACCGCCTACGGTTACGCAAAGGTATGGGGGCAGACTCCGCCGATCGAGTCACCGAAGCCGTCGGCTGATGAACGCCTGGTGCGTAGCCTCATGCAGGAAGAGCGCGCAGCCAAACAGATAGCAATGCAACATCGCTGCGCGGCATGGTGGACCACACGCCGACCGGCGCCAGCGGAACGGCCTGGAGGACGTGATTACATGAAAAAGGTGAACGAACTATACGACCAGATGGCCCGTGATGTAGATGCCGGGAACTAGTCGCGTCCGCACTGAGCGGACTGAACTGAGTCTGAGTGATTTCGAGAAGGAAATTTTCGAACTATCGCCCGACTCAGAATGCATTAACATGCTGATCTATGGCGACTCCAATGCTGGCAAAACCGTCGTTGCCGGCTCATGTCCTGGTCGCACGTTCTGGCTAGTGGGCGAGCCTGGTTACAAGTCCGCCACCCGTCGCGGGGCAGAAGGTAACGGTGTAATCGTCTCGGACACCGCGAAAGCTTGGGCCGCCGTTGACTGGCTGGAAGCCAAGTCGCGCAGGACGGGTAAGCCGCGTTACGAGAGTCTAGATTGGATTGTCCTAGATGGACTGTCCACAATCCAGAACCGGTTCAGGCTAGGTTATGCGGCTGAAGCGTTTGACAACAACCCCGCCAAGAGGCAGCATCGCAACCTGCCTGACAAGCCGGACTACTTCAACACGCAGAACTTCTTGAAAAGCTGGATACCTCGGCTGGTCGACATGCCGGTGAACTTCCTGATTACGGCACACGCATTCAGGACTGAGAGTGAGGACGGTGAGCTAGTAGTATTCCCTGGCATTCAGGGCAAGGGAATGGAGGTAGCTAATGCTATCTCTGGACTAATGGATGTCACAACCTACATGGAGGCTAAGAGGCTACGTGTGCGGGACTCAGACGAGACACGTATCGTGCGCCGCATGTGGTTCGAGAGTCCAACACGGACGTCCAAACGGGAGGATGCAGTCAGATACATTTGTGGTGAGAAATTCGGGGTTTTGGGGCGGTACATGGACCGCCCGACAATCCCCCGTTTGCTAGCTAAGATCTCTGGAGAGGAAAAGTAAATGCCTCGCGTACAGTGGGGAGTCACCGCGTCCGATGTGGACGAATTCGACCGGGACTCCCAGTTTAAACCGTATGCCGGTCCGACACCCCCGGGCAATACCGTCTATGCCTGGCGCATCAAGGTGATGAAGAACGTTGCCGGTGACCGGAGGAAGAATCCCCAGCTCCGTGTGGGCCTTGAGCTCGCCCCCCGTGAGGGATTCAGCGAAGACAAGTACGCCGGTTACTTTATCATGGATTTCATTCCCATTGCGGAAAACACGGCATTCCGTTGGGTGCCCCTACTGGACGCTCTAGGCGTGTCTGGCAAGGAGTTTGAAACCGGCACGGTCACCGACAACGACGGCAACATCAAGAAAATCGGTCGCTGGGCGAACAGCGGCGACACGCTTGTTATCGCCATGCTTGCGGATGGGCAAGATCAGAACGGCGATCCCCGCAAGGAGATCAAAGCCGGCACCTATGGGGATCTCCCAGACCATGTCGAACTCTCGGATGTTGATGAACTGCCCGACGATGATGAGATGGATGCGGACGCCATCTCTGATGATTACGACGAAGAGGAAGAGGAGGAACCCCGCGCTCGGCGTAGGAAAGCGCCCAGTGGCAAGCGACATGGTGCCACCTCGCAGACACGTCGCCACAAGAGCAACAGCCGTCAGCGGATCAAGCAGGCGGCTTCGCGGCGTAAGCGCACCACTGCGCAGGACTACGAGGAAGAGGACGGCTTCTGATGGCCGAGCCAGCCGTCGAACAAATAGACACAACCAACCTCTACGCGGTTCATACGGGCACCAATATGGATACCAGTTCGTGGGCCATGGTGGACCGTGCCAAGTGGGTAGCTATCGGTTCATCTACCCGTGTAGTTTGTCGCACCAAGCAGGAAGCCTACCGATTGGCAGCCTGGCTTGTCGTGCTCGCAGAAGAAAGTGAGCTTCCTGATGAGGATGGCGCACACAGTCTCGATGATGTAATCGCGTCTGTTGAGGCTACACGCGGGTAACGGCAGTTGTGTGGGGGCGGCAACAGGGCCGCCCCCTTGACGGAAGGTAATTATGTTCACCCCCCGACGGTACCATATTCTTGCTATTTTCGTTTTGGTTTATAGCTTTGTGGTCACGTTGCTCAACCCTTCGCTGGACACTGCATCCGCCCCGCCGCACAGTGCGCAAGCATCATTCAACCCACTATGGGCTCCTTCGGTGGCTGCGCCGGTACCTGATAGCGGCCGGCTGTTTACTTTTCGCAAGCATGTGGAACCTCCACAAATTACTCCTGCTGTCCCCGCGCCTGCCGTAGTCGCTACCACACCACCTCGGCAAGTTGTTCTCGTCTCAGCCGCTGTTGCTGCACCACCTCGTACGCCCGCGCCATCACGCTCTACAGCGACGGAAACCGCGATCGCGTATGCCATGTCAAAGCTGGGTAGGCCGTACGTCTGGGGGGCTGCGGGACCTAACACATTTGACTGCTCCGGCTTGGTGCAAGCGGCATTCCGGTCGGCGGGTATTGATCTCCCGCGTACAACTCACACGATCATCGGCCGTGGTACTCCGGTCAGTCGGGGCGCACTACAGCGCGGAGATCTGGTTTGGCCGTCCAGTGGACATATTGGTATTTACCTAGGTAATGGAAAAATCATTCATGCACCACAGCCTGGCGATGTGGTAAAGATCAGCACGCTGTGGAGCTTCTACGCAGGAAGGCGTCTATAGATGCGCGTTCGGAATTTAATACACGCTGTTATTAAGCCTGGTACGCCAACGCAACCGGAGGAAAGTACAGACCGCCCTCGTGTATATATCCTACCTAGTAAGACTAGGCATGCAACTTCAGCAGTGCCGCCTGCGATAGAGGCGATTTTCCAGGTTCCTAAAGCAGAGCTTCCGGCACTCGCTGAGGCTTACATAAAGTGGCTGGAGGTGTCTCCGACTGAAGAAACCTGTAAGTGTGAGTGGGTGCTGCATCCTGACGATGTTGAGGTGAAAGCCAAGGAGTGTCGTGAGTGTTATCAGCCACTGGTTGCCGCCTGCCATCGCAAGGGTGATGTGGATTACCACCCCGCACGTTCGCGTCGCTTGAGACTCAAAGACGAGAACCCTATGTGCCCGCTACACACAAAGGCGGGACGCGTCACGGGGTTCTTCGAGTGGTTGTTCCTCGTCGAGCTAAGGCGGGATGATGCAGCGTCAGACAGTTGATCACTTACAGATAGTACATGAACGTTGGCGGGCGAGCTATGCGAAAACGTTTATCCCCACACATGTGCCTGGTGAAGGGCAAGACGTCGACACGGAGGTGATGATTATCGGTGAGGCACCGGGGGCAGAGGAGGTTCTACGTGGCAGGCCGTTCGTCGGAGCATCGGGAAAAGTGCTACGACAACTCATGGACACGGCAGGGCTACTAGCGGGCAAGCAAGGTTCCAACTGCTGGCTCACCAATGTGTGCCAGTTTCGACCGCCCAATAACCGCACACCATCGGAGAAGGAGGTCAGGTCGCTCCGCCCCATCCTTCGGCGGGAATGGGAGGCAGTCGGCAAACCACGCATTATCATTCCAGTGGGTAGCACTGCTCTCTTCGCTGTGACAGGTGAGCGGTGGTCTGTGCTCAAGACGGCGGGACGGGTTTGGAAGCTTTACAGTGCACGATCCAACCTGACATTTGCGCTATGGCCGATGATCCACCCGAGCTATGCGTTGCGCAACAAGGAAGCCCGTCCGCTTATAGAGCGGGACTGGGAGCGACTAGCAGATTGGTTACGCTATGGCTAAACTAATACAAAAACTTAGGTTCCTGAAAAGGAAGCTCAGAATAGAATTATCTGATGATCAGGGCCGGGTGCATGAACTGTGTATTGATACGCAGAAAGCAACACTTATGAACGTGCATATGGGACGTGGCGCCGTAGAGCTTACTAATTCCGCTGCATACATCGAGCGCGTACCATCACCTTACATGACTGTGCGCCTTGAGCTGCGCTTAGACGATGGATACTTCCCTGAGTGGTACCGCGTGGACTGACTATGATTCATATTCGTGACACACTCGCTGGTGATCGCATTTGGTTCCACTGTGCACAGTCCAAAGAGGATCTGGCCGAGGTGCGAGACTTTGTGGGAGACAATGAGATCCTCGGCATTGACACAGAATCGACTGGAATCAACTGCTACCGCCCGACGTGGCGCCTGAGGACTGTCCAGATTGGAGACGCTACAGATAGCTACGTCATACCAGCGAAGTTCCGCCGAACCATCGAGTGGGTGATGCAGCAAGATCTCTATCTCATCGGCCACAATGGCCCGCATGACATGCGCTCGATTGATGCCTTCCTGGGCTATGAAACTGGCGTGGTGTGCGAGGGAGAGACCTACATCCCCGGGCACTACGCGGATGCTAGGAACCAGGCTGAGGGCGGTATAGGCCATGGTCTCAAGGAGCAGGCTATGGCGTTAATAGATCGCGACGCGGGCAAGTGGGAGAAGGCTCTTAAGGCCGCCTTTAAGGAGATCAAAGTTCCGATCCCCGGAGAGGTCTACAAGTCTGGCGTCAACAAGGGCCTGCAAAAGATGCGCAAGATTAAACTGGCTGAAGGGTGGGAAATGATTAACCTCTATCATCCCGCCTATGTCGCATATGCCGCTGCGGACCCTCTGCTGACCTACCGCGTCTGGCACAAACGTCGTGCTGTGGTGGAGCAATACTCCGCATTGTACGAGTTCGATCATGCGGTACAGCAAGCCTGCGACACACTGCAGCGACGTGCCATGGCCCTCGACGTTCGTTATACCGCGCGGCTCAGTCGGGCCTATCTGCGAACGGCACAGCGTCGCATAGCGGATGCTGCTACCTATGGGTGCAACAATATTCAGAGCAGCGATCAAGTGGCGGAAACATTGCTGCGGCTGGGCGCTTCACTTACCCAGCAGACGGAGTCGGGTAAGTGGTCTACCAAAGCGGAGATCCTGAGAAAGCTCGTTTCTAATCCATACACTAATGCAAAAGTCAAGGACTTCATTAACACGGTCCTGGTGGCCAAGCAACTGCTTAAGCGACGTGAGGCATACACAGAGGGCATGCTTCGTGAGATGGATGAGCAGGGCCGCATCCACCCCTCTATCAACTCCCTGGCGGCACGTACGAGCCGGATGAGTGTCTCAGGGCCGCCATTGCAGCAATTACCTACACGCGACAAAGAGGATGAGCTCATGTGGATGAGTGAGGAGACCACAGATGAAACATACGCTGGGTGACACGCCGGAGGAAGAGCCGGAGCGTGACGGAGAATCGACCGCTGAGGTAAGCGCCGTATGGCCGAACCTCAATAGATTGGAGTGGCCATCAGGTCCGGTGACCGTGCCCGTTCCAGAAAAAGCATACACAGTTGTGCCTAAGTTGTATGGCTTACAGCCACTGAAGGATATGTCACGTGAGGACATGGTGGCGGAAATCCTACAACATCAACGAGGTCACTTGGAGGCCATGGACACATCGGTACTGCGAGAGAACATCGTCCATATGCGTGTCGCAGATTATGCAAATAGGTTGAATAAAGAGGCAAGTGAAGCGGAAGGGTCTTGATGGCTGAACAGTGGTATTACTGTCCCGCCCCGACATGCGGCTTCGAGTTCCCCGCTAGGGAGATGTCCTCTCACAAACACAAGGGATACGCTCCGTGGCAAACTGACAGTCAGACTGAGGAATCAAATCAAGACGAAGCCACCGACAAAGATGATAAGTAATGGAGCTTCTTAGCGCAGCGGCAATCAGACGATGTATCGTCGCAGACCCCGGCAAGGTCATCTTTACCGCTGACTTCGATCAGATTGAACTTCGCGTAGCGGCGGCATTGGCTGGCGAACAATCGTTAATCGATGCCGCTCGGCGTAATGAAAGCCTCCACAAGATCGTTGCGCTCAAGGTATTCGGAGAAGGCTACACGCCAGATCAGTACCGATTCGCCAAAAACCTTGACTTTGGATGGCTGTTTGGTGGGCGCGCTAAAACTCTTGCCGAACAGACTGGCCTCGACATCGCCGTGACTGCTGCCCTTATCCGGGACTTCGAGGCACAGTTCACGGCGCTCACAGCGTATAAACGACGCATGCAAACTCTCTGTCTGCGGGAGGGGCTAGGCCCAGCAAGGTATAAGGCGTATCAGCGTTTGAAATCACAAATGTATAGTTTTAAATGGGATACTGCTGAGGGTAAAGCCGCGCGTAAGGCTATTCAAATTGAAATCGATCGGCTTTGCTATCGCAAAGTTTACTACGTACGAACACCATTTGGTCGAGATCTCCCAGTAGATCTCAGCAAGCCGTACACCATCGTCAACTATATGGTGCAATCATGTGCGGCTGACTTGATGAAACACGCGCTGCTGGACGTCATGCGGGACCCTGAGCTAGAACCGACTGTGTTACTGCCTATCCATGATGAGTTGCTCGGCCAGGCATGGCGGCACAAAGCGGAGTACTTCGCCCAGCGATACGGCGAAGTCATGTCACGTGAATTTGAGGGGGTGCCCATCTCTGCCAGCGGCAAGGTTTATGGCCGTAGTTGGGGCCACGGATACGAAAAGAAAGAAAAATGACATGGCTTTTTCAACTAACAACAAGGCCAATGAGGACAAGATCACCACCGTAGTGTCGGTTCCTCGCCGACAAGTCGATTTGTTAAACATTTACATACCTGCTTACGTGTCTGAAGTTCCCGATGAGATTAAGGACCTACTGTGGCAGATTCATCGGCAGATCAACATCTAATTGAAACTATCGATCCAGCGCTAATGATTGACCTTGAAAGGGTCGCACCTTTTCCGGTTCAAATGGGTCCTGGTTGGGGGATGTGGCAACAACCTACGATCCACTATGACTACAAAATCCAAATCTGCACATGCCGTAGTCAGTTTATAAATTACGATGATGGCAGTCTGTTAGAGCTTGTTGTTTCAATCCCCGACAACAAAGTAACAGCATGGCGCTATGTTCCTGGATTTTTCAAATGAGCGATACAACACGTCACTGGTCAGGGTGGAATGAGATATCTACCTTACTCAGTGAGTTTACGGTGGAGATAGATCCGAGCAATCGACGGGTGCGGCTGAGTCACGGCACAATGACAATAGATTACCCCGAGCAAGCCCTGGTGACTACGTCATTGAACCGCCTAGTAGCTGACGCACTTCGACACATAATAGAAGCGATGGGTGGTATGCCATTATGGGGGTCGAACTTCATTGAGTACCAACACCACAAATAAGCTGTATGTCACCTGGTTCGATGGTGGCGGTACCACAGGGTGGGCTGATTTCGTGGTCGACTTCCGGGCGTTCAGCCGGCCAGAAAACTATGTGCAGCAACACCTATACCACTGGGACTGCGGTGAGTTCACTGGCACAGACCATGAAATCTATGGTGCGGCTGTCCGGCACATCGGCCACAAGCTGGCATTCTTTGGTGACAATGCCTCCTACCTTCAGTACATCGTAGGCGGAGAAGATTTTGATCTTGTGCAAACCGTTGGCAGCAAACAGAACGTGCTCAGCCCGGTCCGGTTTAACGCCGTTATGGCATGGGAATGTCACAAGCGCGGGATCACATATCGATACCAGAACCGTGCGCTACGTCGTCAGATCACCCCAGACCGCCTGAAGCTCTTCGGCTTCGCACCGCCACCGTGGATCGCTAAGGGTCGCCGCTGGACCACAAGCGGGGTAGGCAAAGACGCCTTCGCGGCTATGCAGCATGGTGTGACATTCCTGCGCTTGCTGAAAGAGCAGTCGCGTGGCAAGCCCTGGAAGCTCATGGGTGGAGATCGTTTTAATGATCGGTGGGACTGTGCTTGCTCGCGTAGACGTAAGTGCGATCTAGTGCACCCTCACTGACTTGACAGTAAAACAGGGGTAGACCACGCTGTGGTCGCCCGGCCTGGTCGCTAGTGGTGTTCCGGTCAGGTCGGGTCCGATAATTGCTTATGGGTGTGCTCCGGCACTACCCATCGTTGGAGAGGAGTTAGAAATGGCTGAGACAGCACAGAAGACGGGGGCGCCGCGTAGGGGTGCCCGTAGTGGTAGCCGGGTCGCTGTGGCCAAACCAGCGGTCGACAAGGTGGCGTCAGATGCTGAGGTGACGCTGGACGGCATCGAGCTGGAAAAAGTCGGAGAAACCAAGCAGTACAGCAAGTGGGCACCCCCGAAGTCGTCGGGCTGCGTTGGGTCGCTCTATGCGCCGCTAGGTGCCACTGCTGTGACTGTGGCGATTACGGGACCGGCCGACTGACCACGTGTGCATTGCCGGGTGCACACCGCATGCCCCTGATGGAGCCGCTTAGGCGGGGTGGCTCTGTCGGGGGCTTTTTAGTATGGAGGAACAATGATTAAACTACTCAATATTAAATTACTGAAAGATGCGCTACTCCGTGTAGAAGTACCCATCCAGTTTAATGCATTCCCTCTCAGCTATATGCGTACGGAATGCTGTAATGTCCCCGTCGGGTTGATTGAAGATTTCTGGCGCGGTGGGCATTGGGTTTTGTGCAGTACATGCAAGGACTTTAAGGCATATGTGCCGCCCTCCCCCGGGGCTAGTATGCCATACTGGGAATGGAATAAAGTATGGAACGGTCTCGAAATTGCAGTGAAAAATGCAGGGCAGTTTTTAAATCAACTCTTTAATGCTGCGAATAGTGTGCGGGAATACAACTTCAATGAAAATGTAAATGAACTAATCATCGGTACCGGCAGTCAGATGGTTGATGGAGTGTGGCAGCCTAAGGGTTTGCTGGGCGCACAGGAAGACCCCCAGTCCGAAGACTGAGGGTCGACCTGAGGGGGTTCACTCAAAGGAGAGGAAAGTTGGCTACAGCACGTAACCGCAGTCAGGATAGCACACCGAAAAGTGGTGTGCCAAATGGTGGATCGCTGGGCTGGTCTCCGTTCCACACAGCAGCAAAGGACTATTACAGGGCTGGCTATTTCCCGATTCCTCTGCCTGAGGGTAAGAAGTTCCCACCGCCGGATGGGGTTCCCAATGATGTCGAGTACACGGAAGAGCTTCTAGACGGATGGCTCAGCGGTGTCTATCCGTCGCTCAAGGGGCGACCAGACCGCCACGACCAGCGCCACAAGAACATCGGCTGTATCGTGCCCGATGGTGTTGTGGTGATTGACATTGACGGCGCTGCGGCCAAGGAAACCTTGCGAGAGATGGAAGGTCAGCTAGGGCCGTTGCCGCGTACATGGATGTCGACGCGAGGTAATCCAGACCGCCACCATCTGTGGTTCTCCACCCCCATGGGGCTTGTATGGCCTGGCAAGCTCGCCCCTGGGATTGACATCATCTACCGACATTACCGCTACATGGTGCTTCCGCCGTCTATCCATCCCGATGGTGGGGCATACCACTGGGCCAATCTGCGCGGCGACTCACTACAGGCATCACATGGTTATTTTCCATCACCTGATGAGTTCTCGGACCTACCCGCGCCGTGGCTAGGGTTGAGCAATGGCAACGGTTATGTGCACCGCGACCGTGCGCAAGTGGACAGTCGACTATGGATTAAGGAGCATGGTAAGGGGAAACCATGTGCTGAAATGGTCCGCGTGCTCAAGCGCCACCAGTTAGATATTCGCAAACATGCGGAGGCCGGAGGTCTACATGACGCGATGACTAACGCGGTGTGGGCGATTATGGCTGAGGTGAGCGCTGGACATGCTGGCGGATATAAGGTTCTGACCCGGCTCAAAGAGACCTTTATGGACCAGGCGGAGGAGACCGGTCGGCGTGGCTCGGGGGCCGCTGAGAGTGAGTGGGGGCGTGCATGTGTTGGTGCTATTGAAAAGACTGCTGTCGAAGCGGTTCGACATGGTGACCCTTGTACCGTAGAGGAGAGTGAACGTGGAATTGATCCCACGATATTCTTTGATCCTAAGCATGGCCTCAAAGCCAGAACACTGCGCACGGCTGTTGAGCGCACTGGAAAGCTTGCCGTTGGTAGTGGAAGGATCATTTACCGACAGTCAGACGGGATCTGGACGCCAGATGGTGAGGCTGAGATTTACCGTCGAACGGTACGGTTACTCGGCAACCGATATCGCCCAGATTATGCAAGCAATGTCCGAAGCGTTGTTGCACACCGAGAACCCCTCATCACGGACGACAAGCAAGACACGCAGTACCTTAATCTCCCGAATGGCCTCTTGGATTGGAAGGAAGGTAAGCTATATCCGCATAATAGTAACATTGTTAGCACTATACGTATTCCTATAGAATGGAATGAGGCTGCCGAGTGTGAAGCAATCGACAAGTTTTTCGATGAGGTATTTCCCAGAGATGCCGTCGAACTTGCATATGAGATTCTGGGCTATATGCTTTATAACGACAATCCACTCCACAAAGCAATATTGCTATATGGTAGTGGACGGAACGGGAAAGGTACATTTATTCGCCTGGCTCGGATGCTTGTCGGACATAACAACATATCGGCTGTTACTCCGCAGGCGCTTGATAGTTCACAGTTTTCTAGCGCGCAACTGTACGGAAAGCTCGCTAATCTTGTTGGGGATGTTGACCCCCGGATATTCAAGAGCACTGAACAATTCAAGCAGTTGACCGGCGGCGACTACATGATGGGGCAGCACAAACACCGTGACCCCTTCGTGTTCCGGTGCCGTGCGCTCATGGTCGCCGCGTTCAACGCTCTACCGCGCACGGCGGACACCACAGAAGGTTTCTTCTCCCGTTGGGTCGTGGTGCCCTTCTCAGCGTTTTTCCCGGCCGGTCGAGCCGATCCCACGCTGATCGACCGTTTAACCGCCCCTGAGCAATTACAGGGCCTACT
>Ga0207685_10000050_pt1 | contig 40927 bp, 34 predicted proteins | sample LARL111metaG_FD_184350 | JGI IMG/M metagenome (GOLD analysis project Ga0207685, IMG submission 184350) | Corn, switchgrass and miscanthus rhizosphere microbial communities from Kellogg Biological Station, Michigan, USA - LAR L11-1 metaG... | ecosystem: Host-associated > Plants > Roots >...
AGTGCGCGAAGAAGAAAAACGTCCGAATCAAGAAGTCTTGCTGATGTCGTTAAATAGTTGTTCGAATCTTGTTTTGGCGCGATAATGGCCCGCTTCACCTACTACAGATAACAGAGAATTATTATGACGGATCCATTTTCACGAATTCTCACGACGAAAGAAATTCTTCAGCTCCACGAAGACTTGGAAGTTAAATTTGGGGATGGTAATGGCGGAGATTTTCTATTTGGGTGGCAGTCGGTAAATCCATTCGCGAGCGAATTGCTGGCAGCAGTGAAACAGCGGGCTGATGAGATTGATTACACGAAGTACTCGTACATGGAATCTGATTCGGAACTAGCTTCCGAAGTTGCTGCTTTGCACGACGCGCTCGACAGAGTCAAGCCCGACGCCGTATTTTGCGCAGCTAGCGGTGGTGCATCGATCCTGTTCGCGTTCAGCTATTGGTTAGCGCGCAACGACATAAATGAGATCTATTACATTCCCCCGATTTATTTCACGCTGCTAAATGGTCTTCGACAATTCAGAATTCGTGCTCGCGCTTTGGGTGGTTATCACTGTTTTGAGCGGGAATTTCATTTGACTCTTCCCCCAAAGAAGACAGTGCTGGTGCTTGCAGATCCCGTCTGGTATGCGGGAATCCCCGTTCCTCAAAACATAATTCAGGAAGTAGCTGCTTGGCAGGAGATGACCGGATCACTCGTCTTTGTTGATGGAAGCTTTCAATATATGCGCTGGGATCATCAGGTCGACGAACCCACTGCCACGTTTAACCCGTCCAACACAATCAGGCTCGTATGTCCAACGAAGTCGCTCGTCGTGCACGGCTACCGCTTCGCTTATGCCCTGTTGCCTAGTGCCACTAAGCCTAAACTGTCGAATTGTTATACGAACATCGCCGGATCTTCGAGTGCTGATAACGTCGCATTTGCATTTGAAGCCGTGCGTGCCATGAGAGACCGAAACCTAACCGAAAAGCTAATTAGCCGCGCCGCAAGCAGACACGCGGACTTGAGACGGCGACACATAATCGAGTCTCCGCTAGCGCCGCAAACAGGCTATTTTGTTTTCGAAAAGATTAACGTCCCTCTGGGTGATAATGATCATTTGCGCATGGACGGAAGATACTTTGGTCAACCACGGTTCCCACATCACGCACGTATGAATCTACTGTCCACAAAAATTCATTTGCTAGACGTGTAACGCACAGTTGTTTCGGCCTGATCGTCCAGAAGTACCGCGCGATAACCGTGCTTCTCAACGGTGTGGTGAAGCATGGAAGTCTCCGTCGAAAATGATCCGGAGCGCTGAAGCGCGGTTACACGTGACGCATTTTTCTTTCGAGATTTCTTAGTCGCGGCCCTGCCGACACTCATGAGTTTGGAGGAATTAGTGCGAATCTCGCGAACTCGAACTAACGTTGTATTGACCTGTCGAAGGGCAAAGTTCAGGGCCGTTATAACAGCTCCGACACTCACAATCTGCACTGCCAGCAATTCTATGATCGTTGACCCATGAGCGAAGCGAGAGACTATGAACGTGCCACCATCGCCAGTTGCTAATTCACCGAGAATCCTAGCCAACTCGCGCGCGTCAGATGGGCGATACCTACGCGCATATCTAATTTCGAGAGATTGGCAAAGGCAGCCCGCAATTTTCGGCTCGACAGAAGTTTCCTTAGCGAAGTCAAACAGTAAACTACGAAGACTAATGACAATGCTCATCGCCGCCAACGCATCCGTTTCGGAAGTAGCTGCTTTCCCGAGATTGTAGAATAACGCCTCCAGATAACTCACCGAACTTGGTGAGATTCGATTCATCCTCGCGAGGCCAGAGACTATATTGCAGATAAACGTCAGTCGCAGCGTTTTGAGTCTGTGCACATTCATGCGCCTGAGTTCGTTTTGAACCGCATCCACTAAGTCAGATGCGACAATAACGCCAGACGAGCTCTTAATGCATATCTCCTCTAACGAGATAGTAGATCCATAACCTGTCAGCGCCTTTCGTTGTCCTGTACTTGGCAGCCCGAAGTTATTCGCAAGCACTACGTCATCGTCAAAAGACAAATCTTCAAATTTGCATCGCGTGAAGACGTTGTAATTGACAGGGCGGTTATCCAGATACTTAGTTCCCTGGCCTGAGAATTCGCACTCATCAAAGACGCATAGATTTACTGTCGTATAGTTAAAATCACAATTCTGAAAAATCACCTTTGTGAAGCGACTCTTTCTCCATTCGCCATCAGCAAAGATACAGTTGCGGAAAGTTGTTCTCTCGACAGTCGCGCCGATAAAACTGGATCCCGTCAAGTCTGTGCTTTCGAAAACACAATCCACAATTTGAGCTTCCGCGAGCTCGGTTTGGTCCATTGGAGCGCCAACAAATGCAGAGTTGTTAAAGGATGAGCCGTTTAGAAATGAATGGCTCAGACTTTGAGATGATTCAAGATATACGCACTCGAAGTCCTTACCAGATAGGTCGGCGGCGTACGAAGCGATATCCAGCCTTTTCTTTCCGATGGTGAGGACTTTCTTATCCGTCATGATAATTCTCTGTTATCTGTAGTAGGTGAAGCGGGCCATTATCGCGCCAAAACAAGATTCGAACAACTATTTAACGACATCAGCAAGACTTCTTGATTCGGACGTTTTTCTTCTTCGCGCACTGCTGGGCAGTCTTTGCTACCTTAGCGCCTCTTGAAACTGGCTGGCACCGAAACTAGACTGACTGCGTTTTCAGACCCACCGCTTAAACGACTCTACAAGCTTTTCCATTTTGATAGTCCAAGAAAGGACCTGTTTAGGTGTGTGCCCCTATGCAACTGATGCAGGCAGTCTCAGAGTTTCTCAGTGGGTATTTTTCTACAAATGACCGCAGCGCCAAAACCAAAACTGCTTATCACTCAGACCTCGAGCAGTTCGGCAAGTTTGCTGGAACAGAACTGGCGCTCCAATCCGTCTCAGCCGTGCTAATCGAGAATTGGGCCGCCCACATGCGCATCAAGGGCTATGCGCCGGCCTCTATGCGACGCAAAATCGTGGTGCTCAAGGTCTTTTGTTCGTATTGGCTGCGTCGAGGTGAATTGAGCGAATCACCTTTCTGGCGCGTACGACTTAGCTTGGGACGTATTGAGCAACTCCCTCGAGCGCTAACACAGATTGAAATGCAAAATCTATTGGCTCAAGCCGGCCGCGGCTGCGCGGTCACCGATGTTCCGCGAAAGGGTTCCGTTCTCGCCAAGGCTCCACGAACCATTGCGTCATTACAGAGTTACCGCGCATTGAGAAATCTCGCGCTGGTCGATCTACTCTTTGCTACTGGGATGCGAGTTGGCGAAGCCTCGGGCCTCAATATAGAAGACTTCGGAGTCGCCGAGTTGACTTTCAGAATACGGGGAAAGGGTGGTCGGCACCGACTTGCGTTTGTCGTGGACAAACAATCCGTTCAAATCCAATCTCGACATCTTGAAGTCCGATCGAGACTTACCTATCAATGTAACGCGCTATTCGTTAACGCCGCAGGTCAACGGTTATCAACTCAGGGTATGGCGAACATAATTTCGCAGTTCCAGCGGGACGCAGGAATTGAACGTCACATCACTCCTCACATGCTCAGGCACACGGTTGCGACTCTCTTACTGCGCAATGGCGTTGATATTCGAGTTGTTCAAGAGTTTCTGGGACACGCATCAATTGCTACGACGCAACGCTACACGCATGTGGCCAAGGAGCATTTGATTGGAGTCTTAAGAAAGCATCACCCTTCCTTGAAATTGCGTGCGTGAGTTTCCGTAGTTGGACTTATGATTCGAGTCTTTGGGTGAGTCGCTCAGCCAGCCAGCGGCCGACCCTGCCGTCGAGTTTGCTCGTGAATTTGAGCGGCGTTTCAGGATCGAGGAAATCGGGCAGACGATCCATATTACGTTTGACTTCGTATGCGGACGTTTCGGCACCTGTCATTAGTTCTTTGTGATCCTGTGGATCTCCGACGGGATCGTAAATGTATCTGAATGAAAGATCATCGTATTCGTGTAGGTGCTTCTGGTCTCGCTCTTTGGAGAAAAACACGGACGGAACGAGATGGTCAGTGTGAAAGTAGCCATGATAATGACTCGGTGAGTAACTATACAGATCTGAAGCTTCCCGAATTGGGGTTTCTTCTGAAGGTTCTCGCGCAATCAACCGTGTGGCGGGGCAGTGGGTCAGCCCTTTGATCTTCTTCTCGTGTCCGTAAGCGTTCTTGATCGTGCGGATCGCATTATCGAGACCATGCGTTGTTTCTTTGTTCGTGATTTCGAAAGAGGCAGCTCGTGATAGCTCGAAATGTCCCAAAGCGTTCGATGTAATCATAATGCCCCCTGGAGTGCGGTGATCGTGCCACCACCGACGATCACCCTGCGCGCAAAAGACGTTTGGCAAAGTTCCGAACTTCAAAAATGTTGTTGGTCCCGTTCGCAGAAAAACATACTCGCGTTGCGGCACAATTGTATCGTCGTCAATGGGTTCCACTTCCATATACAACTCTAAGAGCCGTCGACAAAGCTCCTTCAGCTTGTCCCCGGGTTCCTTGCTAGAACACCGTCTTGAAAACTATTTGACGAGAAAATTGGCGGCCGATAAATCGACGATTCGGATAAAGTACTTAACTCGGGCTGGTTGATATGAAGAGCGCGGCATATGAATGTGCCAGGCAACCACAATCAAACGGACAGAGCCGGCACTTCTGAATCCTTGCTATTGCTGCAATTCTTGTCCTGCGCATGTCGCGCGAGGCTTTCTCTACTATCGAAGGCCACATGGAATCCAGTTACTTGCTGACCTTCGACGAGCAGAACAAGACTTCCGAATGGGGATTGCCTGCGACGCAAGAAACGAATTCACGCGCACCTCTCTTTGCAATACTCTTCTCCGAGAGTGGTCTAACTCGCCAAAACATGATGCCGAATTGCTCGTCGAAGCCAAGAGGCAGTGTGAGAAGGCACTCGAGATCAACCCTCAGTTTGTAATCGCGGCGGTCAACATCGGATACATCCTTTACCGGCAGGGAAGGCACGAGGACGCCCTACATCACTTCGACGATCTGAGCCAGAGATACCCGACAAACAGCGCACTCTGTCTCAATTACGGATTCCTGCTGTACCTCGAATACCTGGCGGACAAGAGCGACGACACGTTGAAACAAGCCACGGCGCAAACACTCCAGTCCTGGAATCTCGACCAGAACAGTTATGTTGCTGCTCGGATCTAATGTAGTTCTCAGCATATGGGTGTCCCAGCGAACAAGCTGTTCAATACAACTCCGTTCAGCAAGAATGGAAGGCTTCATCCTGAGCACTCTACTCGCTTGGGAGCACTCTTCAAGGGCGATTGCCTCGAAGTCCTTCCAACGCTTGCGGCCGACAGGTTCGATATGATCTTTGCGGATCCACCTTTTAATATCGGCAAAGGATATGGTCGAAGAGTAAATGACAGACGGACTGACGATGAGTACTTAGACTGGTGCCACACTTGGATTCGGGAATGCATACGCCTCTTGAAACCGGGAGGCTCTTTCTTCCTTTACAACATCCCCAAGTGGAACATCCGACTTGCGAACTTTCTTTTGGACTCCGGCATGCTTTTTCGCGATTGGATCGTTGTTGACGTTAAGTTAGGACTACCCATCGCTGGACGCCTTTATCCAAGCCACTACAGCTTGCTCTATTTTTCCAAGGGAAGGCATAAGACTTTTCACAATGTTCGAATTCCCATCAAGACTTGTCGGCACTGTGGAGGAGACGTCAAAGATTATGGTGGCCACAGAAACGCCATTAATCCCAAGGGCATCAATCTCACAGATGTCTGGGGCGACATTCCGCCGGTGCGCCACTGGAAGTTTAAGTCTAAGAAGAGGAAAGCAAACGCTCTTTCCACCAAGTTACTGGAAAGAGTCATTGGAATGAGTACTGAAGTCGGCGACATTGTGCTCGACCCCTTCGGCGGCAGTGGAACAACGTTCGCTGTGTGCGAAAAACTGAAGCGCCGATGGATTGGGATCGAGATTGAGTCTGCGAAAATAATCGTCGAGCGACTTAAGGAAAACAACCTGCATCACTATAAGAACGATGACTTGCTAGAAGGAAACTGAAGCCTGAATTAATGAAGTTTGGGTTCGTTTCTTGTCGGCCTCGTCAGTTTGCGAGAAACGGATCCCGTTACGGATTGGTAAGCATCGACCCTGCGGAAAGGTCAGCATTCTTCCCTCTTCGAGTATATATGTATTGAACTCCGCCCTTGGACTCTGCATCCTTGAAGAGATTGTTTACAGCTTCCTGGATTCATGCATATCGAAAACTAACCATCTCGTCCCAATGCGCTTCATTAAAGGTTGCTAGCAAATACCTTCACTTTGCCGAACGCGGTTGGTCGCCACATGGTACTCCGAGGGGCGAAGCCGATAGCGCGCGAAATTGCCTTCGCGCAAATTCCTCCAAGTCCTGGAGATCGTCGGCAAGACTGCATTCGAGAAAGATCTGAAGTCGGACACTCAGTCTTGGACTGAATTAGGGAATGAAAGTGGAATCGACTAACGCGACAGCATCGCTGCTACGAGCGGCAAGTGGTTCAAGTTCACGGAACGTGCATCCAAGAATGCGTTTGTTAGGGACAAGATCATCGAGAGCTGGAAAGAAATTGTCACCGCGCTGGATGAACTAATTGGCTCCGCTTTAGGAGATTAGGGCAATCACTTCCAGCGATTCCGATGTTACTTTGATAGCGCTTTGTAAAGAAGAAACCCCACAATTCCGATTCCAGCGGCGATAGCCACGCTATTAAAAGTAGCATTGTAGTTCGCAATGAGAGCCGAAATGCTAGACACGACCTGATCTGCGCTTGGACGGTGGATTGGAGTCCAACTCGTCATCTCCCACAATAACTGTGATACGTCGTTATTTATCCAAATTGTCTTGATCGACTCACGCTTGCGTGAACCCGTTATGAGTTCTATTCCGGTTATCCCTAACGAGTAGACATCACATGCCTGGGTGAACTTTGCATTTGGTGCGTACAGTTCTGGCGCCATATAATCAGGAGTGCCACAGGCGTGTTGGGTCATCGTTCCGATGGTGAATGGCTGAGGAACACGTCCTAACCCGAAGTCACCGAGCCGGGCGAAGTGCTTTCCATCGGCATTCCGATCGAGAAATAGATTAGACGGTTTCGCATCGCGGTGAATGCCACCGATTCTGTGAACAGCCCTAAGGCCAATCGCTGCGTGCTGCACATACAACGCCGAGTCGTACCAGTTGCGATTGCCTACGTGCTTTTCGAGCGTTCCCTCTTCGTAATACGGAATGATCAGATACGGATTTGAGTAATCGAATCGGTAGTCTAACAAATCGACCACATGCGGTTCATTTTGAAGCTGCATGTACATCTCACCTTCACGGATGAGTCGTTGACAATTTTCGTGGGTTGGATTGATGAGAGACTTTTGAACGACCTTACGACGCAGTTCATTGTCGTAGAAGAGCGTTATCTTTCCAAAACCGCCCCTACCGATCCGTTCGATAAACCGGTATCGCTCACTCATGGTAATCCTCCTAGACAGGACAATAATAACACGCGGATCGGCGTGTCATTCATAGCCAAGACGAGATGCAGGGAGGTCGGTTTTCACCCAGTCAACCTCCTCTCGCGTGGTCGCTTTGACGATTGGGGGCTGATAGCTACCGTCGTAGCCAACGATCTTGAAGATGATCCTAATTAAGATGTCGAGCAGGTGGTCATTGATTCTGAGTACATCGTCAAAGTCATGTTTCTTTCCCGATATCTCGTAGTGTCCCCGATGCATTGTTGTTCCGCGATAATGCGAAATCACCCCACTCCAAGTCTCAATCCCATCAGCCCTTGGCGCGTTTTGGTAGTGCGTGTCAAGTATGTCGGCATCCGGGAGGTCAAATCGTTTTAGCAGTGCAGCCACTGCAAGGCCGAAGTCGACATCTCTATTGGCCGCATTGGAGCGAACTCGTTCCGCGATTCTTTCCATGACACGACTCTGATCAAGAAGACCTTCTTTTCGTGCCTTGCGGGCGGCAGTCCGGATTTGTTGTTTTACGGCGTCAAGAATGTCTGTGATTTCCTTCTTCTTCACAATATCCAATTCTTTCAACAGATTCTGAGACTTGAAACCGTAACGATCACAAAGACCATCAAGCGCTCGACAAAGGTAGACAGTCGTATCTTCAATGCTGCCACTATAGCTACCGCCTTGAATAACGTGTTTAAGAACCACGCTCAAGAATGCTTGTCCACGATCGGCGCACTTCTGATATCGCGTGAGCAAATATCCCGAACCGGAATGAACTAACTCGTCAATTGTTCGGTGCCCGCGCGAGAACGGCTCAAGTTCGTGGTTTCGATGAATACGCCGTACTAGGTCGCCAGTCTTAGCTCGCAATTCAATCCATGGGGAGCCAACGGTCGTTCCGGTGGCAAACGAAAGCAGCCGCAAGAAATCAAAGGGCAACCAATCATACAGTTTGTCCCCCTCAGTCTCGTTTGATCCAATCTCGCCGATCATCAGAGCAGTAATGCAATGACGCTCCCGACCCTCTTTAAGATTGCTTTCTCGCTCTTCGTAGTCTGGCAGCGGCTCAATAAATCCGAACCCATCGCCAAACTCAAAGAGAATAGCCGGTTGTGGCGTGGAGGGCTCCCGATTATCCTGGCCGACAAGTCGTAGAATATGCGCGTCAACTGCTGGATGTCGCGAAATGAATTTTGAGGTGAAATTAGACAGTGGCATTACCCAATAACAAGGCTCGCCAGAGTTGGACGCCTTGAACTCACCGCCGAGAGGATGAAAAGTGAGTTGCTTTGAGTTATCGCTGCGCGCCCCAAGACTATAGCCATAATGAAGGCCCTGGCTTGCTGAAAACTCTCCCTTGTCTGAAGAGACGGTCAGTTTGGTGCATGCATTCCGTAAACCACCTATCGGAAGACTCAGTCCCTGTTCAATCTTAACCGGCTTAGATCCACTAAAGAGTTCCATCAGCCCCATTTGAAGCGAATGTTCGGTCACTACTTCGTCGATGGTCATCGCAATCCGTGATTGACCGAATTCGTCGAAATTAGCGTAAGCGAATCCTTTCACTATTCCCGCAGGATCATGGAACTCAGCGCAGCCCTCGCCGTCATACGACATTTTGGTTGAAAACCAACCGAACGTATTTGTTGTGCCATTCGCCGTCATTACTGTTTGCCCACGAACGCTAATCAAAAGGGAACCGCGTTAGATGATCTTAGCTCACACTTTCCCTATGATATAAATACCTGACAAGCGTCAAGAGTTAGAACCAGTTGCCGATTTGAGAGTCTAGCGATAGGGCCAAAGAGAATGAAGACTGTATTCCCAGGCTATTACACGCCCAGCAAGGAAGATTTTGACAATCTTTGGAAGGAATGCATTTTCTCCTTTGATGCAAATAGCCTGCTGAATATCTATCGTTATTCTCTAGAAGCGCAAAAGAGCTTTCTCGATATCCTTGAACGACTCAAGGAGCGAATTTGGATTCCTCATCAAGTAGCACTGGAGTTCTCCAAGAACCGAACGAAGGTCATTGAAGGTCAGTTGAAAGTTTATGATGAAATTAGTCAACACCTTGACGCTGAGTTCGAAAGACTAAAAGCGCAACTGGCCGTTTTCAAAAGACATCGATCAATAAATATTGAAAGCGTCCTCGAATCAGCCAGGGCCGGCATCGACAGCGCCAAGGACTCCCTGAAGGCTGATAAACAAAAACACCCGGATTGGTCGTCATTTGATCCTCTTGGCGATAAAGTCGGCGACTTGTTCGAAGGTAGCAAGATCGGAGCCCCGTTCGACAATGAAAGATTGCTCAAGATTTATGAGGACGCCGAAGTGCGCTATAGGCTTCAAATTCCCCCTGGGTACAAGGACGCGAAAGACAAAGGGTATCCAGACAAGTATGGTGACCTAGTTATCTGGTATGAGCTAATTGAATACGGAAAACTTCACCGAAGGCCGATCATTTTCGTAACGGACGAGAAGAAAGATGATTGGTGGCAAAAGGAAAAGGGTGAGATTGTTTCGCCGAGACCTGAACTAATAAATGAAATGCAGAAGAAAGCCGGGGTAGCTTTTTACGTTTACCCGGCCAGTCGATTTATAGAATATGCTCTAACCTACCTTGGGGTAGAAGGGCAAGAAGACGTAGTCCAAGAAGTCCGGGAGATCGGCAAACAGGACGAGACTTACCAAAATGCATATGAGTACTTTGTTACGCGAGCCTGGATTGGCAACAGACTCCTAAACAATGTCGGCGCGTTCGATAGCGTTTTGCTTAAGCGAGCGGCCGAGGCTGAGAAAGCCTTTGACAATCCACTGACACGCGAAGCTATAAAGAGCGCCACACTGTTTGACAGACACCTTGACAACCCAACAGTGCGTCGTGCGCTTGAAGACGCGAGGAGCTTCAACGATCCGCTGATCCGTCACGTTGAACGCATGAAAGCGATGGAGACTCCGCAAATGATGCAGGCTGCTGAGATGGCGAGAAGGATGGACGAGCCATTGATGCGACACTGGGCCGAGTTCGCTAGGCCGCTTGAAAATCCATTAGTTCAGCGATTGACAGACGCGTCAGGAGGCCTCGACATATCGTCGATGCGTCATGCTATGGAGGCTGCGCAAGTTTGGCGAAATAATCCGATGGCCGGCTTTCCAATTCCCCGAGACATTAAAGTCGAGGTCTTTCCTAAACGAAAGAGCGACCAAAGCGAGCCGAACGGCGACCAGGTAAAGATCGAGGTACTTCTTCCCATAGAAGAAGATGAAACTGAATCCGATGGCGAGGGACGTGACGGATCGCTTCAAGTCGAGACGGAATCCTTTGAGTTCAATGACTTTCCTTTGACGGTGACTTTGACCCATCGGGCAGATAGTTCACATCCCTTTGAAACGGCCCATCGAGTACGTATGCCTACTTGCGAGGAATGGAACTCATGGGCTCGCAGCATTAAACGCACGAGGCGTTATTCTTCGCCATCTGAGATTGAGGAGTACAACGCCGACAAAGGCGAAGACGAAAAGGCAACAGAAATATGGTCACCCTTCTATAGTGAATGGGAAGCCAACGAACGTCTTTACGATCAGATAATTTTGGAAATTGCTGGTGTTCGCCTAGATTCGGATGACGAGTTTCCTCGAGATCAGTTTCGAATATTGCCTGCTGAGGTCATTAGCAAACTTCAATTCGAAACCAAATCTGCGGTCATAACGAAGCTGTACGAGAGCTATTGCAACTTGGGACGTCTAACGGATGATCAAGACGGAAGAAGAGTATTTCAGGAGTTAAATTTTCGCTCAGTCTCCTACAACGTTATCCACTCGCTCCGGAAACCTACAGAGGAAGAAAGTCAGGAGTTCAGAACCACTATTATCAAAGGTAATTTCGCGCAGGACGAAGAAGAGCAAGAAATTATCGAGATGCATTTGGATCTTTCCATCGCTAATGCGTTTTATGATTCGCTATTGTTAGACGTGGAGAACGCGACGTGCAACGGGAAAGAATTCTCAGCAGAGACACGCAGCGCGTTCTTGACTGCTATCAATCCTGTGTACAAACTTCGGATTCTGGAAGCGCTGCTTGGTGTTGATGCATGGTATTTCAAGGTTGACGAGGTTCGCTTTCCGGGTTAGCTAGTTCGACGAGCCGTAGGCGCATGCTTATCCATTCAAATTGTGGGCGCGAGTATTACAGCAGTCGTTCGCCACAGTTTAAATCAATCGGAATACGCAATTCTTAGGCTCATTTCGACATTGTCGTTCGAGTTGTTACGCACAACAACCAGATATGTATCGGAATCCGGCGCGCTAAAGAAAGCGTGCAACTGGTCCCTATCTAAGTATTCCTTGTAAAGGGTGTCAACCTCTCCTTTTTCATTCCATTGCTTGTAATCACCCTCATCCATTATCAATACATCTAGTGACTGATCAGCTCTTGAATCAATATTTATTTTCTCGCCGACTTCTAGTTCGAATGGAAATGTCATATGCGTGTCAGCCTCTAAGGTTTCCTCCTCTTCGTATAGATTATTTGAAGTTGAATTGCTAGTCGGCGAATCCAATCCAAGATCATCGGCCCGGCGCATCAGTGCAGCCAAGAGACGCTTAATAACATTCCCTTCACCGAATCGTTCGTAACATTGTCGGCGATCAACCTAATTCTGTCCGCTGAAGCGATCAAACGCACAACGCATGATGCCCTCAATCGAACTTTTGTTCGCGATGAATATCTAAAGAAACCGTCACAACTGCAGAGGGAACGTGGTCCGCAACCCGATATCGAAGTTATTTTTACTAGAACTGGTGTGCTCGCGAACTTTAGAGCCTTACTAGAGCTTGGTAATAACGGTAAAGAGGGCGCATTGGACCGTCATCTCGTCGGCGATTTGACCTTACTATGCAATGATTATCTTGGCAGCAAAAGACTCAAGACGCTAGAGAAAGCTGAGGATATTGATCTATTGCTTGAGTTCCTCCCAACTTGGGAGCTCGACAATCCTCGTGATGTCGCGTACGGCCTCGCGAGAGTAGTGAGAATGTTGACGACACATCTATCGGGTGACGATGCTGATGTCACGAAAGTCCGGAATGCAATTGGATTAGATCCCGCAACGCTAAGCTTTGACGATCTAACTCTGGACGATTATATAGCCGCAATCTTTGGGCTGTACGCGCATTCAGCACGGCTCAATCTGGAATCCGTTTTTCGAAATGTAAGTGAAGGTTTGATTGATCCGAAGACCTTTGTCAGCCAAACAAAGTTCCCGCAAGAATTGCTCGAAAAATTCTTAACTGCCCGCAGTTTGTCTCCCAAGCAGTTTCAGGAACGAATTACAGTCTGTGGTAAATGGGAGAAGAAGGATTTTTCTGCGGCCATCAAGTCAGACGCGTTTGGTGCCGATACGCTACTTATCAAAACCCACCCCTTGCTTCAATGGACTAAAGGCCGAACGCTAATTCTGGATAGCCAATATGTGTCTGAGATTCTTATCTATGGCTTGTATTGGAGGATTATTGAAAGTTTTGATCGGAAGAAGGCGGAGGTCTTCATTACCTTGTGGGGACGTTTACTTGAATTGTATGTGTACGAGGTACTTGAGCATTTCTATCCGCAAGCGTCGGGAATTTTGGCTACGGATATCAACTACGACAATGGCCAGATTGATGCTCTTCTGGATTTCGGTGAATACGTAGTCGTTTTTGAGTTCAAGGCTTCACTGTTAAAATATGAGACGAAAAATAGACGAGAAAAAGCCCGCTTCGAAGAAGAGATAGGTCGAAAGTTCATAGAGAATGAAAAGGGGGCGCCAAAGGCATTGCGGCAATTAGCGAATGCAGCCACTGCGATAAGAGACCAAACGGTTAAAACGGCCATTAAGCCTCAGCGAATCTTCCCGGTTTTGGTGGGATATGAACCAACGCTGGAGACATTCTCCATGAATACTTACTTGCACGAGAAATTTCGGGCTTTTATTTCTGCGCAGGAAAATGAAATTAGCGTTCTGCCCCTTACTGTCATGTCTATCGATGAGTTTGAAGGCGTATTACCGAACGTCCAAAACGGCACTTTCACCTGGCGTGAATTATTGGGCGAACGCTTTGATCATGACAGAGTGAAAGTATTTTCGATTCATCAAACAGTCTATGACCTCTGCCGTAAGAAGGGAGTCGAGATACGCCGCAATCAGTTTCTCTTGGATCAATTTGAAGCAATCTTCGACAGTGTTGCCTCCCGATACCAAGTACCTTAACTTCTGGGAGGCCAATAATAAATCGCGGCGCAAACACAAAAAGGTTCAATCAGTTTACGTTTGTTTTTCGAGCAAAATTCAGGAAGGAATATTTCATTCCTTGGTTTCAATTGTTCCATATTGGTTGAATGTTAGGACTGTGTCATTCAGCGCATAAACCGGCGACGAATCGCTAAAGCAAGTAGTGCTGCCTGAATAGGCCCAATAATTCTTTCAGCGAGAACCGCAAATCTGCCAGGCGATGTTGCCGGCCTTGGCTCGGGTTGCTGAAGAGTCATAACCTCGAGGCTGTACGCCAACGCTTTGACCGGCGGTTGAGGTGAAATAGTTTCCGGGGTTTTAGAATTCGATTCTATGGTTGACGCCTTATTCAAGAAACCAACTTGCGTGTAAAGCAACCCAAATAGGAGCCAAATACCAGTAAGTATCGCGAGCGCACGACCGATTTCTTCGCCGTAACCACTAAGATAGCGATACAACAAATGAAGAATTCCAACAATCCATCCTCGGCGTGCCCTTAGACCTTCTCTACGCCTTAGCTCCATCGACCAAAACCGAAAGTCACTCGCCTCGTCATATCGGTGATTCTGCTCCGCATTCACCGCCAACTGCCTGCAGGTTATCGATAACAAGCGACGAAACTTGTTTCGGATCCTGACTGGGTCCGCAGTGCGAGAAATCGCTTTCGCATCTTCATTATTGAGGTCGATCAATGCCTTTTCATCATCAAACATTTTCGCGTCTCTACGACGCTCTGCTCTCCTGTCCGCAGCTTTCTTTCTTCCTCCTCGTTTCTATCTACTAATTCGTGAACGGCCCGGTCAATGAACTCCCGCCGTAGATCCCCTATCCAACGGACATCTACAAATTCCATTTCCCAGCAATCCGCGTTTAAGGAACCAGTTCGGTCGTAATGTGAGGCTGTGGAAGGAAACGAGATTTGGATTCTCGAACTGAGTGTGCCTGAAATCACATGACGCACGATCACCGAAACCGCCGCTCTCATGTTCTGCAGAGAATACTACTCGCGATGCGAACACGGCGTAGCTGAAATCTGCTTCGCCGTCGAACGTCGCCGACGTAAATCGCGCCTCAGCGTCAAAAGTGGCCATATTGAATTTGGCCGCATGATTGAAGAGAGCTGATGTGAAAAAGGCTGCACCTTCGAATTCTGCCTTGAAGAAATCGGCTGTTCCGCTGAAGGAGCTATCGATAAACTCGGCGGAACAAAATAGACACCAACTAAAGGTGGCGTCAGCTCTAAACTCTGAAACGCGAAAGTTCGCCTTCTTGAAGTTGGCCTCATAAAAAGACGCTGTCGAGCAAAAGGTTGCGGGCCAGAAACTTCCAATTGTGAGAAAAACCGCGCGATCAAATTCAGCTCTTTGGGAGAAAACGCAATCTCTAAAGTCGGCGAGACTTTCGAATCTCGTACTCCTGAAATTTGCATTCTTATGAAACCTAGCTGCAATGAAGCTTACTTTCCGAGAAAAGGTTGCATTTTCAAAAATGGCACCCTCGTTAAAGCTAGCTTCTTCAAACGAGACGTCAGACGCAAATCGTGCTCCCCTGAAGTATGCGTTGTTGTTAAAGCTGGCGGATCGAAAGTCGAAGCCTTCTGCAAACTCTTCTGTCCTGAACTGAAATCCGCGTGGAAACCAGACACACCGAAAGTTGAAATCCTTCGCGCCTATCTTCTTTGTGACCGCACTTTCGAAAGGCTCTTTCTTTTCGTCTCCAGGGAAGTGTAGAACGCAATATGCTTTCCCTTCCTGCTCGCCAAAGATGCTTTGATCCAGACAGGCCCCACTTGATCGTGCAGAGCATTGAACAACCGCAGACGTTGTGGTTCCTCTTTTTTCATTCTTAGCCACGTCCTTCATGCCGACGGTTAAACTCTAAATCAAAGTGAACGGTATAGAATCACCACTTGACGGACAATGAGTGAAACGATTTGCGGGGTCAATCATAAAGCGAGTTTCCAATTAAATTGCACTCGATTAGCCTCGCCTTGATTCCGCTTCGCTCCAATCGAGCCGAGTAGCTTGATTTAGTTTCCGCCTTCCGTAGTGGAGTTGGCACATCCCTGGCGCCGACCGGCACACCCGGAGGGCCGTAACAACGTGGAGGACTCGGACGTTCTTCCCGAGTTGTGCCGGGTGGCTGGGATGTGACAATGGAACGGAGGAAGGGGGAAAACTGAATAAAAAGCGGCGGCAGTTGCGGAAACTTTGCAAGGATTGATCACGCAGCTGCTCAGAATGGCGGCGATGCTCTCAGTGATTCCTCTGCCGCTTACTCCCGGCCTCTCGCCACCGAACGGCTTTGGGCGAATCGGTGGTGGAATTACCAATGGTGGCAGGAACATTGTTCAAGGACCAGCTTAATTTCACGGTTACACCAGTGTTGTTCTGTAACTGAGTCATACGTTCTTGGATTCGAGCTCTATCTGCGGTATTCCTATCCGTTACTAGATCACGTACTTCAACTTCATTGTCCTTAATGGAAGTGAAGTCGAGCTGTTTCGATGCTTCCACTATTGCCTTTGCAGCTTCAAGCTGCTTCTGCTCTTGATTCAACTTCGCCTCGTTCTTTATGTTTGTGGGTTTTACGGCAGCGTATATCTCGGACACTAGCGTCGAATCCTTGGTGGGATCAACTGATTGAATGTGTGTGGTTCCTTGACTTGCTTTCTTCGGTATGAGGATGGAATCTCTTAGAATCTGTGCCTGACTATTATAGTTAATTACTAGCTCTGCAAGTTCCGCACGCCGTGTAGGATCTAGGTCGCTCGTTCGAATATTGGCCAATGTTTGCTTAACTTGGGCGAAATCACTTTGTAAAGGCTTCAATCGGGTTAACTTATCCTCTGGGGAAAGAGACTCATCTTCGAGTATATCCGACGACATACGAAGCCATTGCGTTGTTTTCCAGTAACCGTCTTCGCTTAAGGATATTCTTTGCGTTATTGGCGTCGAATCATTTAGAGAGCGACTCAGATAAAACCAAGTCGATACTGAAAACAAGACGGCAAGCGCCATAAGACCAGTAAGTCTGTAACTTGGGCGGATATTACGGTAAAACGCGTTTATATAATTGAAAGAGAACGTTGTAGAACGAACTAAGCCTTTATTGGCTACTCTACTAGTGTTTGAAAGAAAATCATCAATTGATATTCTGGTTCGATCTGAGTTTTGGAGCAGTTGAATAACCTCGCTGCAACGAGTACAGCTCTTAATGTGTTCTGGCCATTTTGAACGATTCGGCTCTGCAGCCACCGAAAGCAACTCGGCGTCAGGTACACAGTCGCTGTTTTCGGATGAGAGGCTCGGCCATCTTTGAAAAAACCTTGAAATAGCGTCGTCCGTCTTAATTGAGTTCTGCTGGTTTGGATTATTTGTGTGGTTAGCTTCCGACCCATATGAGAATTCTGTATCATTTTTCATGAATTGACGTCATCCTTTAAGTGTTCATTTTTGGGAATATTGAACAGCAAGGAACCTTTTGCGAATGGTTCAAATACGTAAACACCTTACTCCGTGGGACTTAACACATAAGAAGTCACACAGGTCGATTTTACATTTAATTGCTCTACATATTACTAACGTTTAGGTCCACCCTTTTTTTGCAAAAAAATTCTCTGTGCTTTCTCGAGGCAACGGTACCATCTAGAATAGAACGTTGCTGGGGAGGCGCCGTATCGGTCAGCCATTTCAGCTGGCGTAAGTTGTTCATTAATATAGGTTCTAAGCATTGACGCGCACTCCTCAGGTAGGAGATTCAGAATCTCATTCAAGAAAATTGACCGATAAAGATCCTGTTGAGCGGGGAATGCGTTGCCAAAACTCAGCGCCAGATAATCGACAAGCTGCTCGGCGCTTCTCTGATGCCGATAGCGATCAATCAACAAGTTTCTACAACTCTTCCGCAGATAAGCCCGCAAAGAGGCTTCGGAGGCAATTGTGGTATTGCTCCTCGGCCAACGATCATGGAAAGTCAATAGTACGTCGTGGACAACGTCGAATGCTGTTTCACCAGGTGCTACTCGGAAAGTAACTAGTAAAGATGCGACGTAAGCGAGCAGAGGCTTGTAAACACTGGCGATAATGCTCTCCCAAGCGGCTGAGTCACTTGGGTCCAAATGGAAGCTGGCTAGAGCCTCTTCGATTGTCATTTAGCGTTCAGCACGAGGTCACGTAGCTCATCATGAATGAAAGCGTTGAGGTCTCTGATATTGCGGAAGCCTAAACCGTTGCTTTTGTGCACGATTGTCAAACCGTTCCTAACAAAATCCATTATTTCCTCCGGATCCGCGACAAGTTCAGGATTGAAGATTCTTCGAAGCTCTCGAAATTGCTGAAGAATGAAGAATCTGTAGCGATCTAGTGCTTGTTGCCAAAACTCATAGTCCTCTGTCTCTAGAGCAATATTAAAAACCCTATGGATAGGGAGAAGCTGGACTGGCACCAAAAACGGACTTAACAAGACCAAGATCAAAAAGATGAGCCCTAAAAAAATCTTCAAGTTCGGATGCAAGTCAAAAAGGATTGAAACCGGCGTTGAAAATAGGTCCGATGGCTTTCTGACTTGAACTGTCTGTTCCCCAGTGGTGGAGCGCAACACTGTCAAAGCACTAGCTGGGTTATGTGAGTAGTGAAATCTCAAAAAGCGGGCCTCGCCAGCAGCTAAAGAGAGAGTTACTGACACTCTTCCGTTGGGTGACAAGCCCTCACTTTCCGGCTCCAATCTCAAATCTGTGGCTTCATGCCATTTGAATAAGGCTTGATTCAGAAACCCCTGCTTCGACCGCTCCCAATCAGCGAGAATAGCATCCACCTTGGAACAGTCACTGCTTGGTTTTGTGACACCGCACTTCTGATGCCAAATGTCGTGCCAATTTGCTGGTGGTGTATTGGTCTGATGGAAGTAGTTAAGTATTTTGCTGCCGGCCAAAGCAGCTAGCCGTTCTTCAAGGATATCGTCGAAGATCTTGTCAAGATCATCCAAATTGCGTGACGATGAGTGTCTATCTACGGCCTGAATAATTCGGTCCCTTTCCGGCGACTTCAAAACGAGGGTTTCTAAGGCAAAACTACCTTTCGTCACAGCCTCCATAAAGGACGTATACGGCTTTCTATCTGATAAGGAGGCTTCAAAGTCTGAGATTACACCAGACTTGTTGGGGCCAAGATCAATGTCTAACACTAAATTACCCTTCGGTTGACTTCCAGCATTTCGAACAGCAATCGTCTGAATTCTACTCCTTGTATCTAGTTCCTGGTGCCATCTGAGATCATAACGCTGCAGAGTCTTCTGTCTTACGTATTCGGAGAAGAAAGGAAGAAGAAGACTGATGGTAGAACCGAGAAAAACTGTGTATCGAACAATCTTTAATCTAAACATTGTTCAAGGTTGATTACTAACTCGACATGGAGACTCGAGTCTGAGTCAAATTAATTGGCTAGAACCGTTGCGAGGAATTCAGCGCGGGAACAGCCGTGAGCGTGGGGTCAGAACCTTCTTCTGCTCCCCGAATACATTTAGGGACACTCAAACCATTTCCCGATTCGCTCGGAATCTAGGAAAGTTGACAAGCTCTATAGTGCAGATTTCTGGGAAAGTCAATCGTGGGGCGGAACGGAAATTACTATGTGGCTTGTTCTGAAAAAAAAAGCTTCTCCCAATCGTTTATTTAGGTGAATGGAGATTTCGATCGACACGAGGTAAGAAAGAGCAGGATCAGCGCGAACTGAACCGGCTTGGTTTGACGACCGAATACGAGAGGAAACTCGACCGGCTGCCATGCAAAATTGATACTAAATCTAACTCTATGTTAGTCAATTGGGCTTCGCCGGCTAGGTCTCTCTCTAGTTCTCCACAGTTAAGAACCGTCTTCGAGAAAGAATTTATCCGATTTTCTAAATGGTCCGTGCGATCTAACGTGGGGCAACTTGTGACAAGACATTGTTAAGATCGGCGCTTGCGCAAAAGCACAAGCTGACTCGTTGGAAGACTTCGTTTGCGGAATTCCAGGCTTCTATATAAGCGGTAACTCTCGCACTGGATTACTGTTACGAACCACTTAAGAGGTTTCTATGAACACCCGGTCGAAATCATCTAAAATATCTACGTTAAGGCGCCTCATTTCTCTTAAGCCATACGGTGACGAATTATTGACCCCGATGGTGGCTTCATGGATATTTATCGTAACCGTCCTCGTTCTCATAATGGCTTCGTCAGAGGCTCTCTCTTGGGCTTACTTCGCAAGCTTCTTTTTTAACGACTGGCATCGATTCCCATCGGCGGGCATAACAGGAGCCATCGTCTTCTTTGTCGTGTGGTCCGTGGATGTCAGTTTGTTGACTCTTGATCGCGGCAAAGCCCATTACGAACAACATCTCTATGGGCACGCTAAGGCGAGTTCGTGGAAAGAGTTCAGTAAAACTGGTGTCGGCATTGCCTTAAGACTAGTTATAGTAATGGGTTCCTTGTATTTTACGTCGCCTTACTTAACACAGCTGATCTTCACTCGAGACATAAGCAAGGAGCTTGAACGTCAAACTAGAGCTCAAGTCATTCATGAAAGAAATGCAATCGAGGTAAATTATGATAACTCAATCAATTCGCTACAAACATCGCTTGATAAGTTAGGTGGCGAATTAACCGACGAAATAGCCGGCCGGGAAACCAGCCGAACAAAACAATTTGGCGATGGTCCGGTAGCGAAGTCTATACGCACTCAAATTAAGGATAAACAAGACTCGCTTGACGAACTGACAGCGAACAAGAAACAGGAACTCGATTCGTTTGACAAGGCAGTAGCCGATCACAACACCGAGGAGTTGGGAAATCGCTGGGGCATGGTGCTTCCAGAAAACTCTATTACTAAACGGAGTGAGGTTCTCGACAAGATCAAGGGTCTGCCAATGTTTTGGCAAACATCTCTGGCGATAAAAGGCTTTCTTGCCTTTCTGTTTTTCGCCATGGTGATTTTAAAACTTTTCGAGCCGAGAGGTGTAAGGATATATCTAAGTGAGGCGATGCAGCAGGAATGGCAACGATACCGAGGCGGGGCGTTCGACGCCTGGCTCCGTCACTACGAGCGTTCGAATGCGGCGATATCCACAATGACACCCTACAGGTTCGATGATGTTATGGTCCACGCCTATTCGTCCATTAGGAATGCCGATTTGGCTCGCATTCAACACTCAACAACCGAAAGGGAAGCCAAAGAAGGAATCGAAACTTTAAGAGACATCGAAAATGATATGCCGGAGGTTGTTCAGAAAATTGAGAGCCTGGAACACGAACTCTCAAACACCGAGGATGAAATCTCCAAGATAGTGCTTCAACAGGGAGTGTTCCCTGCAACCGTTAACGAACAGCACGTGCAAGTTGATCGACTTGAGCACGATCTGAGTGAGATCCATTTGTTGGTCGGAAATCAATCGAAAGCCTCGGTACCTGATATCAAAACCTTGAAAACTGCGTCTGAGGCCGCGTTGCGCACGAACGAGCAACTTGCAATTGCTCGCACTAAGCTTAATCAATTAAATGCTCAAAAGGCGCTTTACGACGTTCAATTGATGCCGCTTTATGAGAGACGCAAACAGCTATTAGCAGGAATCGACGAACTACAAGCAAAGCTCGATAAGATCGCTGGTGCTCGCGATGAGATTCTCGATCGCCGAATTGCATCTGCTGTTGATTTGGGTATTGGTCGTGTCGCCTGACTTCGAATGAATCCCGGATATTTAACGAAGGCAACGATCTGGACACTCACATAGCAGTTGAATGGCGCGGGACGCTGGGACCTGCCAAATAGGGTCCCGCCAACCCTTTTTTCTGACTTCATCAGTTTCCTAAGAAAATTAACTGGCCGGCTCTAGTCATGGCGGGACAATAATAGTTCACCCTATTTGTCCTAGTTGTGAAATGTTCTGCGCCCGAGGTGGTTTAATGATTGGAGCGTATATCAGAGTGAGTTCTGCAGACCAAATGCACGACAGCCAACGGCAGAGATTCAAAAGTGCCTAAAGAGCAACGGCATCTCTCCGAAGCAGTTGAGTGGTACGCCGATACGAGACAGGCACGCGGCTGCAGCGACTGGAGTTTGATCGCTTGCAGGCCGAAGTCTTCACCGGCAAGGTCAAGACTGTGATTATCTGGAACCTGGATCGATTAAATCGCAATTTGCGTGATGGCGTGAATGTCTTGGCTGACTGGGCAGAGAAGGGGCTGAAGATTGTAGTTGTAACGCAGCAACTCGAACTAAACGGCACGATCGGTCAGACAATCTTGAACATGGCAACGACCCCTGAACGCTGAACGACATGAAGCTCTGGGAAGGCGTCAATAGCTCCCTGTATCTTGTCCCAGCGGCTCTTATGCGAATTAACGTATTCAGCGCGGCTCTGGCTAAGCGTCCTCCAACCGAAGATTTTCGTCCCGTCCAAATTGATCTTCCCGTGAGAAGCCGCGAGCCAGTAGTCGTTGATTCCGCCCGTGCCCCGTCGAAACAAATCGTCATAGAAGGCGGGCGGGTTCGGTTCGGTCTGCTCATCCTTGAATTTGCACAAGAGTACCGCCAGCTTTTGACTTCCCAGTGGTCCAGCCATCGCTCCTCCTTAATCGCTTCGGCGATGATTTGTTGGGCGCCCACAAATTCATCGCGGCGCCGATTTGTACCAACCACGCCAGCACCTCGCGCTTCGCCGAAACGTCAAAATGAATAATGGATTTGTCCAAACCAATGTGCGCCAGAGTCGCCACTGATCAACACTATCTTGCAATTCGACGAGGACGATTTTGCCTTGGCGAGCGCCGATAACTGCCGATGAGAATAGACAGTACGAACCATCAGGAATGAGACGAGGCAAGTGAAACAACTTTCTTGATTACCGCCGAGGTTAACCAATTCCATTCATCTCTGTAGTCTCTTCTCCCTTTTTCTAGTAAAAAGTCTTGCTATTGATACGGGTCTGAGCTAATTTTTCGCCTGCTATGAGCAGGCAACCGAGCACGATTCCAAGCGCGATCCAGCCTACGCCAATCGGGGAATAGATATTGGAGATCACGCAACAAGCCTTCGACGCGTTACTGAGCTGGCTGAACTCGGATCGTGAATTGGCCGGCAGGAGGTATGAAACAATACGAGGCGGGCTCGTCAGGATTTTTGTCGCCAAGGGATTTAGCAGCGCGGAGGATCTGGCTGATGAAGCGATAAGTCGCGTAGCCGGACGCTTGTCAGAAATACGCCAGACATATGTGGGCGAGCCTGCGGCGTACTTTCATGGCGTTGCGCGCAATTTAGTTTTCGAGGAGCTTCGGCGAAAGGAAATTCCGACCGATGCGATTTCGTTTAGTTCCAATCAGGCCGCGATCCATAGCGATGAATACGAATGCCTGATGCGCTGTTTACAGTTCATGACGGCGCAAAAACGCGAGTTAATTCTCGACTACCACATGTATGAAGGGGCCGACAAAATTGCCACTCACAGATTAATCGCTGAGGAACTCGGAATCTCAGAAGGCGCTTTACGTTGTCGCGCGCATCGGATCCGCGCGGAGCTGGAACATTGCGTGCTGAACTGTACTAACAATCTCAAGAAACAAAATAGCGCCCGATAAACATAACAATTGGGCGCCTTCAATTGCGATGGCAGGGGCGGAAGAACTGAACATTCGAGACTATCTCCTACGGCGGCTTAGCGAACCAGAAGAGCAGCAGGTCGAGCTTCGCCTGCTGAATGATCCTGACTTTGCTGAAGAGTATGACATTGTCGAGCGCGAAATTATTGATGACTACATTTCCGGCAAATTCTCATCCGAGGATCGCAGGATGATTGAGGAGCATTACTTCAATTCTGATGAGCGCAGGGCCAAACTAAAGTTCGCGCTGGCCCTGAAACGACGTAAGTCCGAACTGGCGATCTCCCAGAAGACCGCCCGAAGATCATACAAACCTTACCTTGCAATAGCCGCTTCGCTCTTATTGGTTGTTGGCGGCTTCGTGGTCTGGCGGACCTTGACCGCAAACAAAGAGGTGGACAAGGGATTGGCTGCCTTGCAGTCCGCCTTTCGGCAGGAAAGGCCCTTTGAATCGCGCATCTCACGCCTTGATTACGCGCCTTATGTCGTTACTCGTGGGCCGGGCGAGCACAAAGTCGATCAGAACGAGTTAGACCGCGCGGAACTGACCCTGCTGCAGGCACTCAAGGATCGGCCTACGCCGGCGGCCCACCATGCTTTAGGCAAGGTCTTCCTGGCGAAGAAAGATTTCGATAAGGCGATTGCGGAATTTGAGACAGCGGCAACGAACCATCCAAAGAATCCGCTACTCTTTAGCGATCTCGGCGCAGCCTGGTTGGAGAAGGGGAAGGTGGACCGCGACGTATCTCCGCCAGGACGCGCTCTGGAAGATTTCGCTCACAGCTTACAGCGGCTTCAGCAGGCATTGCAGCTAAATCCCGACCTGCTCGAGGCTCTCTTCAATCGGGGACTGGTTCATCAGTACATGATGCTGCCCGCACAAGCGGAAAACGACTGGCTTGAATATCTAAAAAAAGATTCGACGTCCGGGTGGGCGGAAGAAGCCCGGCACAACCTGGAAAATTCGCAGCGGCAAAACTCGTCCTCGAAAACGAAAGAAGAGCTATTAAGAAGCTATCTCGATGCATATGAAAGACGAGACGAGGACGCGGCTTGGGAAGTAATTCGTCACAGCAGAGATTCATTTACTGCGGGCAAACTAATCAGGGATCAGTTGCTGGACGCATATCTGCAGTCCGCCAGTTCAAATCCACCCGATGCCATGGTCAAGTTTGACGCTTTTCAGTTTCAGGCACGAGTCGAACTGAAAAAAACGGGCGATGCTTACACGACGACACTGGCGCGCTTCTATGAAGCGCTCCCACCTAAAAAAAGCCGGACTCTCGTCCAAGCGCGCGATCTAATAAAGCAGGGCCAGGCGGCTTACGCGCACGGACAACCACGTTCAGGAATCGATCTTTTCACTCGGGCAAAGACTCTGTTTATGGAACGGGGGGATTTAGCCGAGGCCGATTTTGCCGAGTTTTCGACCGGTATCTGTTACATGAATGCTTTTGATACCAGCCGAAGTGTGGCTATCTTTGAAAAACTGGCGTCCTCGTTTGAAAGACAGAAATACAAGTGGCTGTTTATGCGTGCGCTGCATCTTCTGTCAGGTGCCACCTACAATCTGGCTCAGTATTCAAAGGCCATCGACTACAATCGCCGCTCACTCGCCCTTGCGGAGGAGATGGGTGACACGATTGGGACTTTCAATGCCTTAACCACTCTAATCGAGCAGTACAGGTATATTGGCAATTTTGAACAGGCGCTAGGTTGCGTTCAGCGAAACTTGTCTCTGATATACTCCTGCGCTTTAAACGAAATCCAAGTCGCTCAATATTACGGCGTAGTTGCCGCTGCTTTCAGCTCTTCCAATCTTCATTCCGCCGCAGCCGATTATCAAAACGAAGCGCTAAAGCGAGCGCTAACCACTGGTCAAATTCAAACCATTTCACGCGCTTACGCCAACCTCAGCTCGATTTACGACAAGATCGGTGACTACTCACAGGCGCTCAGCAATGCTCGCCTGGCGTACGACACGGCGAAGTCAGAATCCGATGACCGTCTGAGAACGTGGATGATTGCTTACTCTTCACTACAGATCGGAAACATTTTTAGAAAGGCCGGCGATCTCAAGGACGCGATCGCCAGTTATAACGAGTGTCTCGATCTCAACCAAAATCTGGAAAACTATTATGGGCTGTACGAAGCACATAAGAATCGCTTCTCTTGCTATATCGCGAGCGGCAATGACGACGCGGCGCGCCAGGAACTAAAAACGACATTGGGCTTGGCTGAAAAGTATCGAGCAGAAATACTCGAAGAAGATAATCGGAATCATTTTTTCGACCTTGAACAAAATGTGTATGATCTGGCTATCGACTTTCAGTATTCACGCGCCGGCGACCCGGAAAAGGCCTTCGATTTCTCTGAAGCTTCACGGGCTCGGTCACTGCTCGATCTCGTAAATTCCAAAGGCTCTGTCCCTGCCAATCAGGCCGCGGCTGACGTTACTTTCACTTCCCTTTCGCAACCTTTGAAGCGTCAGGAAATCCAAGCGCGAATTCCCGCGTCGGGCCAAATCGTGCAATACGCGGTCCTCAGCGACAAGCTTCTGATATGGCTCATCTCCAAAACGCGATTTCTTACTCTGGAAAGCAAAATCAGCCAGGATGACCTGACGGAAAAGGTCTTTGCTTTCGTAAATGCGATCTCTGATCGCACGGCACCGGCTACCGCCAGCGATCAAGGCAAAGAGCTGTGGGAGTTGGTGCTGAAACCTGTCGAGCCCTATCTGCTCAAGGAGGACCCTGTTTATCTGGTACCTGACAAGGTCCTGAACTACCTGCCCTTTGCGGCCCTGATCAATCCGAACTCAAATGAATTTCTGGTCCAAGAGTATTTGACTGTCACGACCCCCAGCTCAAGCCTGCTTGTAATTGCATCCGAAGCTGCCAAGCGCAAACAGAAGAGCCGTTCTGAACGGCTTTTGAGCGTAGGAAACCCTAGTTTTGATCGCGCAGAGTTTCCGGGATTGGTAAACCTGCCATCCGCAGAAGCAGAAGCGGGCGAGGTGGCCAGGTTTTATCCCAACCATTCGCTGCTAATCCGCGACCTCGCTAGAAAACAACGGGTACAGTCCGAGATGGAACGATCAGACGTAATTCATTTCGCAGTCCACAGTTTTTTTGATCAACATTCGCCGTTCCGTTCGAAGTTGGTATTGGCCAAGCCAGCGACGAATGAAACTGAATCCGGAGTGTTAGAAGCAAATGAAATCTATCGGATGCACCTGTCGCAACCGAGGTTAGTCGTACTCTCCGCCTGCCAGTCCGGAGTCGAGCGATACTACGGCGGAGAGGGAATGTTCAGTTTGACGCGACCGTTCCTAGCGGCTGGAGTTCCCTTGGTGATCGCAAGTCTCTGGGCCGTGGATTCGGAGGCTACTGCTCAACTAATGATCAGTTTTCATAAGCATCGCAAACAGGACAACATGTCGAGCGCTGCCGCACTGCGACAAGCTCAGCTCGAAATGTTAGCGAGTCCCGATCAGCACCTTCATCAGCCGTATTTCTGGTCAGCTTTCATTGCGGTTGGTGGTATCACTACTTTTTGACTGAGGCCACTCTTCTGTGGCAAGTCAGTCTTGTCCCGGCGCGTGCTGTCACTCGAGCACCGTCATTACCTCGATTCAGACGAAAGGAGAATTCAAGTCATGTCTAAGACTCTGATGGCGTTTTTTCTGGGGCTGCTCGCAACCATCCTGTTCAGCTGTACCAAACCGCAACCGCCTACGACCGAACGGTCAGGCACGGAAGCTGACGTCGCGCCCGTGGCTACCAACACGGTGGTCGTTTCATTCGCAGGACTTATGGTGTTTCACAAAGAAACCGGGAAGCCGGGTTACGAGGTTGGGATATTGGTTCCCTCAGTTAGCGGCGGTCACCGTTTTTCGGTGGCATGCTCGGGAAACTCCGTTAAATGCAATGGGCTGCCCATCCAGTTTTCCAACGGCAACAATTGGAGTCTTTCTGTTACGAATGGGCAACCGCCAGCAGCAATCGCCTCCCCGGTCGAAATAGGACACGACCCGAAACGAAAGCCAGACAACGTAAATGGCCAAAATGACTTTAGTTGGATCGTCGATCTGGAAAGCCCGGAGTTTCACGGGAAGGAGCTTACGCTGATAAAAGGCCTGCTCTCGCCGATCATTCATCTTCCGAACATACCACTATATACTGAGTTTAAGTCGATAGATTTGAAGCGTTGGCAGGGCATTGGACCGGCATCTGCTTTTGGCTATGTGGCCGAAACGATCGCCATGAAAATCGACCTACGCGCCGGGCAGGAAGCTGTCCTCAAGGACAACTCAAAAAGCATCGAGATTCTCAGACTGGCTTATAACCCGTCTGGCGCTCCGCAACGTGTCGAAATCGCAAACGTCATGCATCCGCCGCCGCAAGCATCTGATTTCAGGCTGTACTACAAGATCTTCGCCGGAATCACCGACTCAGAGAAGTTCGATTTCGACAAGAACTCGGATGACTTACCTAATAATCCGAGTTTGTATTTGCAGCTCATGACTAAGCATGAGATTCAGGTGCTGCCGACGTGTTGTGGAATGTTGTGCGACGGCATTCTGCTCGGCAAGAGAACTGCGCCGTTGGAGTAACAACGCCTGCGCAATTCGTAAGGTTTGTTTTCCAGATTCGAACGAGACTGCGCACAGATGCTCGTGTGGGACAACGACAATTCTTCCACCTCATTTTCCCATTTCGAAATTTTCGCAGGCACAGGTTGAAATCGTAACCTGCGCCTGCATCTCCCAATAACTTTCCAGCCCCCCTGAAACTTTCACGAAACGTTTCGCCCGCCTTCAGACATTAAGAGCAAGAAGCAAGTTTCAGTTTTCCCGGTCTGAGGAGGACTCTATGAAAACAGCTCGTACCTTGTTCCTTGGTTTGTTATTGTTCCTGAATGGAATGCCGGTAACAGTCTTTGCGCAGGCAACGCCACCAGTATTTGCACTTCCCGACGCCGTTGCCGGCCAAACCTATCGCGCGAATGTCGAATCGGTGCTGCGGGAGACGTATCGCCTGAAACTGGAGACCAACGCACGGATTGCGATTTACAGATGGACTGCCAGTCACGGTGAGCTGCCGCTGGGCTTGTTCGTTCGGCCGAATGGATCGATTGTCGGTGTGCCGCGAGAGGCCCGCGCCGAGCTTTACCGATTTCAACTCAAAGTCCTGGATATCTCCGCCCCACGCAGCGAGCCGCTCACGTTAGACTTCACCATGACGATCTCCGCACCGCGGGTGCGGCTCGCACATATCAACGCGCCCAAATTGGTACCCACTGGCGAACTAAGCAACAAATCGAGCACTCAGTCCATGCAGCCAATCACTGCTAAGAAAGACGACAGCACTCGCGTACCGGAAGACGTGAAGGCCACAAACAATTCGCTAGCCCCGACACGGAGCGAACCGTGGGACTCAAGAAGAATTTACAACTCTATGCTGCGATCAAATTACGAATCTGAGTCACCTTCGGTATTGCCTCAAGAACCCTGCGATTCAGCCACGGCTCTGGGCTCTCTGCCTTCAGGCGATAACGTCGTCACAATTGATGCCCGGAATGGAGCGGTTGAAGGAAAAAGGCAATTCGCGCGGGGAGACACTGTGACGGTGGTAATTGATAACAAAAATCCTTATTTGTATAAGTACGCCTTCAGCAAAGATGAGAAGATTGTTGAAGAAACGGTATTTGCAACTTTTTTTCCTTTCTTTGGCGGCATCGTTAGCGATTTCGCCAAAGGTACATCAGCCAAAGACAAAGAGGGACCGGCTAAGGCTGCAGCGGCAAGTTTCGGAATAAGAGCCGGAGTGACCGGGTGCACCACCTACAGTAATCGTTTCATGGAACTTGATAAAGAAGTCAACGAAGAGATTGGCAAGACCTTGCAGATTGCGGATCCAATTCTCAAGGGACTGGAAGAAGCCAACAATAAGCGCAGTAAGAAATACGACGATCTGCTCAAGGAACTCCACAAGCTCCGAGCCACATCAGGAGAGTTGTATTGTAAATCCAAAGAACTGCTGGCCGTTTCTGAGCCGGGTGCCTCACCCGATGACATCAAGTTGGTGCAGAAAAGAATCGACGCACTTAAGAACCAGGCTGAGTCATTTAAAACGAGGGTTGATGAACTTAGCACGAGTTTTCCGGATTGCGCAGACATGACGCAATTGAATCGCATTCGTTACACTGCCGAAGGACTGCTCTCAGACGCTTCTAAATACGAAGACGATCTCAAACAGATCAAAGCAGACTTAACGAAGATGAACGACCTGAAAAAAACCGTTCAGACAGCTGTCAATGATCCTGCCAACTTTCGAGAGACACATCAGATCGGTCCTTATTCCAAAACAACCGAAGTCTCATTGGGTCTGAAGCGCACCTCACTTTCCGCAGGTGATGATAAAGAAGCAAAGGCTGAAGACTTGGTCAAAGCCGAAGATACTAAGCTCAAGTTTGGTCACGCTCCTTTCTTTTCGCTCTCGGGCGGCATGGTCTTCTCGCCGCTGCGCAAATTCGAATTCGACCGCATTCAAGGGTTTGAGAGAGATCAGCAAGGCAACTTGGTGTTGGTCAACGGCAAGCCTAATCTCACGACGGTCGTTGGTTTGAAGGAGACTTCGCGCACTCGAATCACACCCATAGTCTTTCTGAATGGGCGTGTGCACGAGTGGGACAAAGGGCCAATCGACGGATTGCATATCTCGCTGGGCATTACCGCCAAGAATGACAATAAGGGCTTGGACCCTGAGTTTCTTGTGGGGCCATCCCTCAGCATGCTGGAACGCAAGCTGTTTTTCACTTTCGGTGGTTACGCCGGCCGGCAACAGAAGCTTACCGGAGGATTGTTCGAGGGTTTTGCCATTCCCTCGACAGTCACGGATCTCCCAATACAGAAGAATTATCGCTGGAGCTTTGGGTTTGCCCTCTCGTACCAGTTACCAATCAATTCAAAGTGAAGCATTGGAGTGATACGGGCCAAGGCTAGCCCACCGGCTTTAGCTTGCACTAGGTCTCTGATTTGAAAGGAAGCACGACCATGACCCAATCCGATCTTACACTCTATCTCTTTTGCGTTATCGGCATCGTGGTAAGCATTTTGTTACCAATTCTGCGCGGCTTGCTGCCAAAACCGCCTGCGCCAGCGGCGGCAGCCGCAGCCGCACCACCTTTTCTCGTGACGTTCTGGAATAACGCCAAGCCTTACGTGGTCGTCGGTCTCTTCTCGCTGCTGACGGGAATTCTGATCGTGGCCTTCACCTATGGAACGTTGAAAGATTGGCGGGCCGCGCTGCTCGCAGGGTATGCCTGGGATTCCACTTTGCAAAAACTAACCAAACCCTAGGATGCGTAGAGAGCGAAAGGTTTCCGAACCGCGTGATTCCTTTGAATAACGTTCACCCGCACAAGGAGAAGAAGAAATGCCAGTTCCAAATAATGTCCTCGAGGCTAAGCGGATGATGAGCGCTAGCCTCCTCAGCGCTGGAGCCGAGCGCGGAGTCATCGGCCGATTTCGCACATTGAGTGTGATGGCTGCCGCAGCCTCCGCGGGCAATAATGTTCACGCGGTTGGCGTTGGCCACAAGATTGTTGATGGCAAGCTCACTGACCTGCTGGCCGTACGACTTTACGTAGTTCAGAAGCTGGCGGAGTCGCTCTTGTCGAACGAAGACGTCTTGCCCACGGAGATCAACGGCATCCCTACTGATGTAATCGAATCTGCGCCGGCCTTCTTTCTTCCTAATGACACCAACGACAACACTCCAGTGGCTGCTGCGGCAGCATGCACTAATGCGCGGCGGAGCCTGCAGCGCCCGGTAATGGCGGGAATGAGCACAGCTCATTTTCAGGTCACCGCCGGAACCATCTCCTGCTTTTGCCGCTCAAATGCCGACGGCGACGACCCCGACGCGACTTTCGTGTTGAGCAACAACCATGTTTATGCGGACGTCAACAAGGCGCACATAGGCGACGATCTGTTTCAACCAGGACCTGCAGACGGAGGCACGAGTGCCGATCGCATTGCTACTCTTCATCGTTTTGTACCAATCCAGCTAGGTGGTCAGGCGCCAAACCGGGTTGATGCTGCAATCGGAAAGATGTTGCCGGGTGTAGAGATTGATTCGCAGATTTGCACTGTTGGCCACGTCGCCGGAACCATAGCCGGCGAGGAAGGCACAGCTGTGTGCAAACATGGAAGAACCACCGGTTATATTGAAGGAAGTGTGTTCGATCCGTCTCTGGACGCTTTGGTCGGAATGGATCATAATGACCCCAGTATCGTAGCTCTTTTTCAAAACCAGCTTCGTATTAATGTTGCACCGCCATTTCCAGCCTTTGGTTTGGGTGGTGACAGCGGGTCGCTGGTCATTAGCCGCGAAACACGCGAAGCTGTAGGTCTGTATAACGCAGGCCCTGCGGACGGCCAGTATGGGTTGGCTAATCGAATCGAGGACGTCTTGGCTGAGATGCGCATCAGGTTGCTTAATTGAGTTATGGAGTCTAAATCGCTCGACGAGGTCAAACGAGAAATCGCCACGAAGTTCCTCGGGAAAGCCAGTATTCATTCGGTGGGAATCAGTCGAGCTGAGAATGCCGTGCGCGTGTACGTCGAAACGGAATCCGAACCCGCTCTCAAGGATGTACTAGCGGAGATCCAAAAAGAAGCCGCTCCGTATAAAGTGATTCCCGTCCAAGCAGAACGTTCTTCAATCACTTAGTACTCACGAGTACCTCACTCCTCATGAACGTTCGGCGCATCCGCGTGCGCAACGAAACACCTTTATGGCTCTCGCCTCTTCGAATCTTTCAGATCGGAGATCGCGGGAGATACTGACTATTCCATGACTATTCCATAACCTTTCCGTAAAATCATTCGGAAAACGAATCATTTCATAAATCAAGAGGCCTTACTATTACGTAGGCCACCTCTGACAATTCCGTAACCAGAGTTTCGTTTCTCAGATGACACGAAATAACACCCGTCGATGATTCTGCCGACTTTTTCCGCAAAAAATAAAAATGGCAATCTATGAAAGCGGCGGATTTGAACTGGAAGTTTGCCGGCCATCGTCGGCATTACGAGCAGGGGGGTAGGGCCAAACCCGGTGGAAAGGGTGGTCGCGCCCCTGGGAAGAGTGAACGGTTCTTTCGCGGAACAGGAACGTCACCTTCAGGAATATCAAGAGCGTGAATACGCAGAGCGCAGTAGAATAGAAGGCCGACTAGAAAACATCACAGCACGATGGATCTTTAGCAATGAAGATCTTTCAAATGTTCAGAATGTGGCGACGCTAATTCTCAAACGTTGCATGGTAGCTTAGATGGAAGGAACCAGGTTTCTTTCCTTTCGTCACCTGTCCTCCTGAAAAACCGTTCTGCGAAGGACAGGCGACATAACAAATCGTTGGACGCGAGCGGCGGGAGCGTGTTTCGTAACTAGATCGATTGAAAAATCGAAGGTTGGATGGAAACTCGATGGAAGAAACAGAAATCGGTGAGGTAGGTGTAGACAAGCTACATGAACAGGCCCATGAAAAGGCCAAAGAAGAAAGACACCGCGCTCCATGGCTGCAATGGCTCGCGTTGTCTACGGCTCTATTCGCCGTGCTCGCCGCGATTGCTTCCCTCAAATCAGGTCAACTGGCGAACGAATCTCTGTTGCGCATGAATGAGGCGACGCTCAAACAGGCGCAAGCCTCGGATTCCTGGTCATACTACCAAGCCAAAGGAATCAAACAAGTCACTCGCGAATCCGAATCGGATATTCTTAGCGCGTCTCGCGCTCCACTAGATGTAATCACTAAGGCCCGGGCTGAAGCTGAACGTTATAAATCGGAGCAGGAAGATATCCAGAAGGAAGCGCGCAGATTAGAACAGGAGCAGAAAGAGTTGGCTGATCAGTCTCGGAGAGATCTGGAGCGACACCACAGATTCGCATACGCCGTCACAGTGCTCCAGGTGGCCATCGGCCTATCTGCTATTGCCGCTCTTATTGAGCGTCGAAGTATCTGGTTCATCGCGCTCGTTGGTGGAATTGCCGGAGTTGGTTTGTTGCTCTACAGTATTTTCTAAGAAATTGATCACAACACGGGGATACCGAAGATCCACGATTGGCGATGTCTGAAATCTTACGATGGCGTCGAACAAATCGGGTATGAAAGTCGGAGTCAAGCGTAGACATCTCCTTAACCGCCAAAGTCTGATGACTTCGGAGGGCTATTAACGACTCGCCGGCTGGCGTTTCAAGGAGTGTCACCGGGTTGCTTAGCAGTCACCACATCACTCAACCGACAAACCTTCTATCGACCGTTTTGATTTTTGCTTTAGCAGCCATTCAGGTATGTGAGACTCATCCCGTGAGATAGACAAACTTATCTCACGGGACGGCCTATGGTCCGGTTGGGCTTGCCATTAAGTTGGCGGTCCGGGCGGGCCTATCCATTGGACGAGACTCATCCCGTGAGATAGAAACGCTAATCTCACGGGACGGCCTACGAATTGGTTTAGAGACTCCGCCCCGGCCCATAAGGTGTCGGTTTAGCAATGACGATAACTCTCGGCATAGACATCGTAGGGGTCGGCCCGGACGGTGCGAAGGCCGTGATTGCAGAGGTCAAAACAACTCACACTTCCGAATCCGTAAAATTGCGGGGACCGCAAAAACTCGCCATCGAACGCGACTTGAAACGACTCGCGGACGAAGCTGGGAACGTAACGCGCTATTTGATTGTCTCTGGTTTGCTTCCGATCTGATGCGGTTGATCCGCGCGAGAGTGCCGACGTGCGCACGATTCACTTTGATGATCGGTCGCTCGGTCGCTCGAAGAATCCTGATGTTTATGCGGACATGACAATCTACGAGACTATTCCGCGACTACCTCCGTAAACGCTCATTTCGCATCAACGATGAAACCGCAGACTCATTAGATGCTTACGATTTCCTCGTCAGCCAAAGCTCGCCGTATATGATCGGATCGATCTTTGGTTTACCGTTTTGAGAGGGAGCGCCAGGATAAAGCGTCAGGACAACACCATCCGGCAGATTCTTTATAGAAGGAAGATTAGTAGCTCCGCTGTCGTTTCTCGGGACACCTCCCAAATAGAATTTGGTCTTGGCTTCATCGACACGAACTGCGGCGCTTGTTGGAGCGCGAAAGAAGAAAGACATCTGATCTCTGCCCAGTTGATGTTCATAGTGACCTGTAAAGTTGACCCGATTACTGCAATCACCTTCAGTCCCCCAGTTAGTTGCAAAGATTGCCCACCGCTGTTCTGTGGATTGATCGCCATCGTCGTCAACTCGTATCGCTAGACCCAATACGGGGTGAATTTCAGTATGTGAATGGTGTTCGTTGTCGATGCCAAAAAGGCCAATTACGATGGCGCGCCGGCCATCAACTAATCTCGTTGCTTGCTCATACTTGCTCTGCCGTACGCTAAGCGGATTTCCTATGAACGGATTGCCTTTTTTCACTGCGGTAGCGAAATCATCCCACCAAGTGCCGCGCTCGTTGAATTTTCTGATCGTTTCATGCGCATAAAATTCCAACCCTAGTGCTGGGATTTTCAGACCTTTTCTGGGTTCGTAGGAGGAGTTATTCACGGTAAGGCCGGCGTTGTGATCATCCGGTATCAAATACAGATCGTAATCTCGGTCGAGCGGAAATTTTTCGTAGTCCCAGAAATAGATCTTACCTTCATAAGTAACTACGCCCCAGTTTATGTGTCCGGCAACCAGGCCATGAGTGAAGAGCTTTCGCACTAGTGAGCCAACTCGGGGGATGTCCAACTTACAATTAGCGCTTCCCAGCCAGCCTTCATCGATATCTACGTTCCATATTGTGCATTTGTCTGGATCGACCTTCGGAATGTCCTGTTCGTTATGGAAATAGTTACACGCATCTCCTACATCCGGCAGTTGTTTCGGCCACTGACCTCGTTGAACATGCCAGAAAGGATTCAGCGGAAGTAGATTCGCATCCAAAGCGGCCCAATCCAGATCGAAAGGGGCGGTCGGCTTCGGATAAGCCTGGACGTTCCCTTTAACACGATCCATCGGTCCCGAGGTTATTCTAATTTCGACTTGGGCGTCGGAAGCATCCTTGCACTGGTGTTGAGTACCGCTATCGCGCCTGCCTTCGGAATAACCATTGTCTGAGTAGTTTTCGTCTTCGTAACCAAGCCAGATTCTAAGTGGATAACCATCGTAATATGGCGGCAGTTCATTAACCGTCAATTCTTGCTGGTAGACGGAAGCAATTCGAACCAAACCATCAGTGGCGCCCGGCACCCAAATCCGTCCGTGATACAGACGATCAGCACTGCTTCCGAGCGGATTGCGAAACCGTTTCCAGGTCCTCCCGTGCCCCCCGGTGTCAACACACCCATGGACGTCGCTTACTTTCACCCGATCGCCGGGTTGCATGGGAATGTCATAACACTGATACGCCTTTCTTACCTCCGGCTGGTAAATCCTATAAATAACAGTATTACCGTCATGTGACGTTTCATTGGGGGTTAGACAATTTAGCGCGGAGTTGCCAACATTCTCTCTTGCAGGATTTTCGGCTTTACTGACTCCTGCCGTGCGCGCGGATACGAAGATCAAAACAAGTGCGAGCGTCGCTACCACTAATTTTGTTTGCACTGTCTTTACCTCCTACAAAGAAAACAGTCGTTCATCGTTTCGAGACGAACTTCTCGTTAGAGCATTAATAATCGCGTGTTGCTCTTCTCAGAAGAACTGAAACGACCGAGTTGTCACGGTGGGCATTGTTTCGCTACACGGATATTTGACGGTGGGGCAGTAGCTGGCAATGTCGCCAGGGTGAATGACTCAGAACAAACTATATGCCCGTCACCTGTGTGGACCCGGAAATAGAATGGTGACGTATTGCTCAGTCCATCCTCCGGAATCCAAATCGCCGTATAAATGCGCAGACCGTATGACGTCCGATCGAACAAGGTAAGCAAATCGGTCGACGTCCGATCCGCGGCAACCAGCCTGTTATCGGAATAAACACTCACACGTCTTTGGTCGGGTTGATGATCACCCGTTTTATCTTCGTCCCACGAGAACCGGGGTATACGCGATTCCAGGCGCCGCAACTTCACCGGATATAGCGGTTGAAGATCGTCATCGATCATGTTGCGCGGAACTCTCAAGAGCGGCAGATCCGGTCCAAACAACTGCTTGCGCCATTTACCGGGTCGGAAGCTCTGATCTTCCATGATTTCTTTCGGCTCTTCGGCGTGTACGTGTTGTAGTAGACATACGATACCATCGGCTTCGTCTTGACCTAGCTCGGTTGAGCCGCCTTCATACTGCTGCAGTCCGTATTCTTTTTGTGTCACCACATAACCAAAATACTCATTTGAGAGACCAAGGATGATCGGGTCATCGGGTAGCGACTCACGGATTTTGCGCCCTACCAGAGTGGTCGCTTCCACAGGAATCGATGCGAAGCTGGCCACGGGCCAAAGATTCAGACGAGCAACGGGAAACTCCAACGGAAAGCTATCCGGATGAGGCTGATTGTAGACACCTAACAAACCCAGCAGATGCTTCGCTATGCCCAATTCCAACGCATCAGCCAGATCCTTCACCGGCTGCTGCAGCGCAGGCATCTTCGGGTCAGTTGCTGGGCCATCTTTCTTGCGGACCTCACCGCGAAATCCATAGTTGTAAAAAATCGTGCGACCGTCTTCCGCTCCTCCAACTTCGCCGGCCCCAGGCGTGGGTCTTTCCGAAAACTTCGCTGCGGTCCATTCTGGACTCTTCTGCTTAGCACGATTCCAGAAGAGCTCGATCTTAACTTCCTGAGAATGACTGACCGGATCAGTCGCGAGCACATGCCATATTGCTTTGGTCAACCTACCGCCGAGCGTTATCACATCATCACGATCCTGCTTTTCCCAATCCGGGGATACATCTCCCTCAGCCCCGTTGAAGAATCCCGCAACTACGCCCGGTTCAGCCAACTCGATCTGTTTCATTGAAAATCCCGTTAGGTCCGGTGAGTACATCTCGCTGTCGTGGGACATTGCGGTGGGGTGCACGGCATAGAAAACGAGTACGGCGCGTCGCTTAGCACCTCGCTGAATCTCAAGCACTTTGAGTGTGGGATCGATCGACAGATAGCGCGGGCAGTTTCCATCAGAACCGTCCGGGCAGCGTGATCCCGCAGCGACGCTTTCATCCTGTACTTTCTTAACCAGCGTCGCATCGTTTTGGTAAAACGGAGCGATTGCCCGATTACGCTGGATTCCGAGCGCGTAGCCTGAATAGAGTCGCAGCTCATGATCCTCATTCGCATAATTGTGAGCGTCCTCGATAGCGCGGATGATCGCACGGGAAATGCGCACTGCCAGGAAATCGAAGACGTCCTTGTCGAACCCGGGCAGCGGCCCCCCAAACCCGTTGTAGATATCTGCGGAAACGAAATTACCCGGACCGTGATGCGTATGTGTGGCAGACAAAATCAAAGCACTAGGTTGCAAGCGCTGCTCAATATTGACCAAACGCAGAACCTCTGCGCGAAGCCCGGCCGATACCGCGAATAAATCGCAAGATACCATCGCTGCCGCGTGCCCGGCGCTATCCTCGAAATAGAACGCACGTGCGTACAGCGGCATCCAGACGCCACGTGCTATCCTGCCACCTGGCCCGTGACCTCCCATCGGAATGCCAGGATATGGCGTGATTTCTTCTTCACCGGCGCCTGCGATGAATTTCGTAACCGTGTTGGCGGGCTTCACAGAATAGCTTCGGATTACTAGTGGTTTCCCTCTGCTACACGAAAGTGCAAACAAGGCCACGCTGACCACAGCGAGGTTGGCAAATGATCGCATAAGATTCTCCCTTGAGCCGGCCAAGCTGCTGATTTACGGCTGCTCGAATTAAGTTCCGCGATCCGAAATCCGATTATGCGATATCAATCGCGCCGTCAACGCCGTTCGTCATTCGCCCTCGTGCCCCCTTGTCAAACGAGGGAAAACATTTTGATGAACAGCACGTGGGACCCGATTAGTAAGAAACTGCGGAACAGTTGAGTTGAGGCAGCGGCGCGATTTCATTCAACCATGGCCCAACCAAGCTAGTTACGAAACACGCTTCCGCCGCGCACGTCCAACGAAGCTTCCATCCCCTTGGTTCGATTTGGTTGGAATGCTTTTATGTCTGGGTCTAAGGATCAGTGGAGGATCGGGAGGCCCAAACGGTTTACAGCGGACCTTAATTACCAGAGTTCGAGTAGTGTGTCAACAATCTCTCAAAGGTCCGGAATCTTATTGGTTACGGAAGATTTTCAGTAAGATCAAGCCGGTTAGTGCCAAAGGTCGAACTTGAAATGGATTAATAGAACTACTTGTAGTAAAAATTGTAGTAAGTACCTGCATCTATGGAAGTGCAAGGAAGAACACGAAAAAATTTAAGTTATTGTCTTTGTACATACTTGGCCTTCTGTGTTCTTCTGTGAATGGTGGGAGATAATTTCTGCAAAACCTTTATTCATCGGTTCGATTCCGATCGCCGCCTCCAATCTACTCAACAACTGAGAGACATTCACAAGCCAGCGAAGAGCCTACTGTAGTACAAAATGTAGTAAGCCTCTCCCTACAATCTTCAGACCCTTCTCGGCCCAGTCAGCCAGGACATGGTGTATTTCACACCGCCGACAAACGGAAGTCTGATTATTTGTTGATCGACAGAGTTGTTGTAAATGCGACCGCGCTCTGAATCCGTTAGCGCAGGCGCACGCCGCTGCGAATTGTTGCCAATTTGGCAACGGATTTACCTCGCCTTGAATCGCCGCCGCTTTTGTATTGCTGCAAACTGATGCTCTTCGGTCGGGTGCGCGTACCTGAGAACCATCTGAATACGTGAATGCCCGAGCATTGCCGCCAGCGTGACGAGGTCCACGCCGGCCATTGCCATGCGTGTCGCCCAGGTGTCGCGCAGATAATAAAGTCTGAATCGCGCAACCTTGCTGCGCTCTAGTGCCGCAGTATGCATGTAGGTCTGTTCCGAGATAGGCAGAAGATTGTCCAACCGAGTTCGTATTCGCGTCATTGAGTTCCCAGGTGCCGACTATTGGATCGTTGCCCTGAGGAAACGGGACCGCTGATAACTTTCTCTCTCTCTCTCTCTCTCTTACCTAAAATCTTTAATCAGCACGACATCGCTGGTGAATGTGCCGCGTGTAAGCGCAAGCTGTTTGCCGTCATGCGACCAACTATATCGCCAAACACCATTCTCTTTGAAGTCCGGAGAAGTGTGTTGACAGCCTCTAGCGATGCTCCCTGTAGTGAGATTAGAGCTCCGTCAAATCTCATGGACGCGGCTAGTTGTTTCATCCTAACTTCGATGCTTGTTTCCATCGAGGTTGGGCACCCATCGAACTTAGAGGCGCGGCAGTTGCTGGAGGATGGCTATGCGCACAAGCAAGAAATGCCCAGAACGCTTTTCATTTCAAGCGAACTGGCTACGAACAACTTGGCGTTGGAAGCTTTGCGGATTGACACCAGCGCAGATCCTGTATGCGAAACGGCAAATCCGGACCAGACGATCGATTGGGTAGTCGTGACCGATCACAAACTCGCGAACGTTGTTGTGTACCTTCGGGGCGAATCCAATAACAGAAAACCCTCTTAGAGCGCGTCGCCTAGCGGCCTCGCGCTCACTTTGGAGGGTTAGCACGGTTAGGTTTGGTTAGGTTTGGTTAGGGTGTCGCGAGCCGTGGCGACCAGTTCCGCAAGGAGGAAATATGGGCATGAATCCATACTCAGGTGACATAGAACGATTCGACGCGGAAAGCCCCAAAAGGGAGCGAGTCCAGACGTCTGGAGCGTTATAGTCGGTACCCCAAGGCGACGAAAGTCCCGCAAAGCGCCTTAGGTGGAACAATAACGGCTAGGTACGGTTAGGTCGGGTTGCAGGCCTGTTCAAAAGAGGCTTCACTGCGGAAATAAGGTACGGTTTTCGGAGGAAAACCTCGCGTTATAAACGTGCAATTGTTTTAAAGCGAGAGACGGACTGAAAATGAAATAAGTTCTTTCTATAGAGAAAATACACACACTATTTAGCAGGTTCACGATCGGTCCCTGGTTTCCAAAATCATTAGTCACTTTCCCGACCGCTTCCAAAATCATTAAGCGCCACTCCAAAATCATTAGTCACTTTCTTGACCCGATCCGACCCGGTTTCCAAAATCATTAATCAATGACGGCGCAGCCAGCTGAGGATTTCCAAAATCATCTGCCAAAGTAGTCATGTGCCGAGAATAATTGTTTGTGCGTTGCTTGCGGATGCCCTCATTCCCGGCCCGGTTATCTAAATGCTCAGCCCCCTCTTGCGCGCAATCTTTGTCAATTGAAGCGCGATGCCGCTTCTACGATCTCGCACTTTAGTCACAATCGGCCGCTTAACTTCGTGG
>Ga0207685_10000052_pt1 | contig 39410 bp, 57 predicted proteins | sample LARL111metaG_FD_184350 | JGI IMG/M metagenome (GOLD analysis project Ga0207685, IMG submission 184350) | Corn, switchgrass and miscanthus rhizosphere microbial communities from Kellogg Biological Station, Michigan, USA - LAR L11-1 metaG... | ecosystem: Host-associated > Plants > Roots >...
CAGGTCGGAGGCGCCGAGCCCGAACGCCTCCGCCGTTGCCATGATGATCCGAGCGATGGGCGACGGGGCGAGCAGCATTGCCCCGTAGCGCTCCGCCATCTCCTGCGGAGTCACTCGCCCTCGGCGTAGTCAGCCAGCTCGGCCAGGGCTTGCGAGAGCTCGCGGGCTACCCTGGGAGTGAACCCGAGGTGGATGTCATGGGCTGTCAGAATCACTGCACCCGGTCTCGCCTCGAGGGAGATGGCGAGCCCGGCGACGTGGCGGCCGGCGACGACGCGGCCGGCCTGCCGGCGGCGGAAGGGCAGGATGCGAGCGGTCATGAGGCGACCTCTGCCGCCAGCAAACCGTCACGCTCCGCGAGGTGCGCGAGGACCCCGCGCGCAAGCTCGACCGACTTGGTGTGAGCTAGCGGATCGCCTGCCTCGATGGCCTGCAAAACCTCGATTGCCAGCCCCCCGAGAGCCTGAAGCACGTGTGCCTCAGTTGGTGCGTTTCTCTCGGGGTTTGTGCCAATTTGGGTGAGTGACGGGGATTGACTCTTTTGCCGGGTTTTGTCGAGGTTTTTGGGGGTCCGTGCCTCAGACTGTGCCTCAGCAACCTCATGGATCCCCGAGAGGCATAACAGGTCCACGGCGGTCAAGGCTTCCGAGGTCTCGGGCCGTGCCTGCCGCCCGGTGAAGTGCCGAACCTGCCGCTGCCAGGTCCCGTCCTCGTACCTCCCGTAGTAGCGTTCAGTCGTCGTCTTGTCCGCGTGCCCGAGCTGGTCCTGGATGAACTCCAGCGACTGGGGATCGTAGCCCCACGTCCCCGAAAGCATCGCCACGGCGTAGCTGTGCCGCATCACGTGCGAGGTGATGTGTTTGCCGCCCATGACCTCCCGCCAGCTCGGCGCCCCGTCCTCCGGCTCCTCCGCGAACTTCTCCGGCCACGCCTTGCGGTAGCCCCCCTTCGGGCCAGCAAAGATTTGCGGGCCGTTCTCCGGCCGGTAGAAGCCGCGCATCCACAGACGAAAAAATCCAAGCCCCGGCTCGAACAGTTCCACCCGCCGCTCCTGCCGACCCTTCGGCGGCGCGTGCCCGTCGCCCCCGTAGAGCACCCATAGGTGCGGGTCGGTCGCATCGAGGTGGAGCTCGGTCGCCTCGAGCGCCAAGAGCTCGCCGATGCGCAGCCCCGACCCCATGCCGCAGCCGGCCAGGACCCGGTCCATCAGTTCGATTTCGCGCGACCCGAAGAACCGCCGCTGCTCGGGCAGGGTCATGTAGACAATGCGAGGCTTGCCCTTGCTCGGCAGCTCCAGCGAGTCGACGGGGTTGGGCAAAACCTTGGCTCGCTTGAACGCCGCCGCCACCAGCCGCCCCACGTTGCCGATGAACGAGCCGCTCAGGGGCTCGCCCGTCGTCTGGCTCTCGGCCTCGTCCCTCAGCCAGTCGAACCAGTTCTGCAAGACGGGGATTTCGATCCGGGCCGGCGGGTCTTGGTAGAACGGCGCCCGCTGCAAATGCACCTCGTCGATCGACTTCCAGGTCGACACGTCTTTGTTGGCGCGGCTGATGGTGCCGTAAGTGCGTTTGGCCTCCGTGAACCGCCCTCGGATTTCCTGCTGCACGTAGTTCGAGAACGGCAGCCCATGGCGCAGCGCGGCCACGTCCGCCTGCTCCAAGATGGCCGCGTCCAGTATTCGCCGCGCCTCGTCCCAGCTCGCAAACGTCCCGATCGGGCGTTGATAGGTCGCCGGGTTCTTGCAGCCCTTCGGCGCCGGCTGGCTCAGCTCGCGCGGCAAGAGCGCTTGATAGCTCGCCCCTCCCCGCAGCGTGCGGATCGAGCCGGAGTTCTGTTCATTTTTCGCCATGCGTTATCCTCGGTTCCTTCTCAAATCGCCGTCTCGGAGCAGAGCACGCGCCCGGGCTCGGTCAACCTCACTCGGCGGCGCAATCGTCGGCCGGTGCGGGGTCTTCGGTTTGTGTAGCGTGCGCAAGTCGACGACTTCGCCCTCGGCAAGCTCCGCCCACACGGCGGCGCGCAGCGCCCCGAGCTGCGCGCGTCGTGATGCGGTCTCCGCCATCTGCCCGTCGAGCTCGGCCACGTCGTGGTCGATGCGCGCGAGCTTCGCCATCAGCATTTTGCCGTCCGCTTGCTTCATCAGTCCGCCCTCAGGTGTGGGGGAAGGGGGGCCGCGATGGCCGCCGCCAGGCTGGCCACGAACTCACGCAGCGCGGCCAACTGCTCGTTGAGCAGTTCCTCGCCATCCGAGACCGGGCCCATCTCTGCCGTGAAGGCAATGAGGGAGACCTCGACCGCTCCGAGCCGCAGATTCTTGCGCACGGTTTGCCGCTCCTCGACGCGCGCCGTCACCGGTCCCCCGCGTAGTCGATCATCTCCAGCACGAAGTGCCACGCGACGAGGGTCGCCATCATCGCGACCCCGAGCTTCACCACGTCGACCGCGAGGGTCACAGCACCCGCCTGATTTTCGTGAGCAGCGCCATCCGAGCCGCCTCTCCCGAGTAGGGGAACAGGCAGCCGCGCCCGCTGAGCACCCGCCACATGCCGAGCTCGGGCGGCACCGACCGGAACCCCCGGCACTCGGCTACCGCCCCCGCCTGCGCGAGCCGCGCCGCCTTGGCCTGGACGAGCGCATCGTCGTCGCCCCACACGTCCGCGTTCAGGCGATGCCGGTGGAGCTGGTAGGTGCCCCAAGCCTTGTGCCGGCGGATGCCAAAGCGGTCCGTGTAGGCGTCGCCCTCGTGGTAGCGGTACTCCGAGCGCGCCACCGCCGCCGATAGCCCCGACTCGAGCACGGCCATCGTGAGCAGCCGGGCCGCACATTCGCGGTCCTGGTTGCACGCCTGCGCGACGGCATTGCCAAACTCCACGGGCTCGACTAACTCGATGCCGCGCGCGCCGAACCGCGGCACGAGCTCGGCGACCCGCTCAGCCAACCGTGAATAGTCGGCGCGCGCGACCGAAGACACCGCCATCGCGAACCCGAGCGCGGCCAGGAAGAGCAGCGTCCACCAGCCAACCCGATTGGAGGCGCTCACGCGGCACCACGCCTGCCGGGGGCCTTGGGCTCTGCCGGGGCGAAGTCGGGGTCAGGGCCGATGCCGAACGCCAGCCACTCGGAGCGCACACCGAGCGCCTGCGCCAGCTTCTCGACCGTCTCGACCTTTGGGTTATTGATGACCGCCCCGTAGATTTCCCCGCTGCGCTCCAGCATGGAAATGTAGCTGTTCGACATCCCCGCCCGAGCGGAGAGCTCCTTTTGGATCCAGCCCCGCTTTTTACGCATCAACCTCACACGCTCTGCCAAGGTCATGCGATTAGGTTACTAGCATACCCCGCTTAGCTAATCTAGTAGGTGATTGTGGTGTGCTTAGCCGACTAATCCTGTTATGATTCCCGGCGTGTCGGAAACTATAGCGGACCGGATCCGCCGATTGGTGAGAGAAGCTGTGGCGGCCGGCAAGTTTCGGTCGGCGAACCATTTCTGGTCGGCCGAGGGTTGCGGGCTGAGCAAAGACTACCTCGGCAACCTCCGCTCACGGCTCAAGACCGACCCGAGCGCGACGGTCTCCTTCGAGAGCGCCGACAAGATTGCGCGAGCCCTCGGTCTACCGGTGAGCGCCGTGACCGGTAGGGACGATCGCGAGGGGCCGACGGATGACCCCTACCCGAACCGGGCCCGGGCCGTCAGTGCGGCGCGCGATCTCCAGCTGCCCGAGATTGCGATCCGCTCGATTCAGGCCGAGGACCACGGATTCGACCTCCCCCGGCTGTCCTGGTTTCTGCGGATCCAAGCTGAGGCGGTGCGCCTCGCTCCAGCCGCCAACGGCTGACGCTTCCGCCGCCAACGAGTGAGCGGTCGCAAGTGCCCGCCGGATGACCGCTCCGTCGCCGCGCACGTTGCCCCATCGCTCAGCCACGCCCCCGTCGCCTCGCCGAAACAGGCTGAGGCGATCTCCGCTGATAGCTCCCAACATGAGACACTAACGTCACACTTAAAAGTGGGTGTCTACGCACATTCGGCGTGCCCGCCAAAATTCCGACTTGCATTTATGCAACGGTTCGGCATCCGGGCAAAAGAGTAGATGAGGGGTTGATTAGTTTCCTAATCTATATTAGACTTCAGCGGCATGAACTACGCCGCCGCCGCTGTCTACCCCGCCGAGTGCACCGCCTGCGGGCGTGAGCTCGGCGAAGATGCCGCTGACCCCGCCGCCGTCGCCTGCGACGACTGCTACTCCGAGTCCGAGCGCAAGGCCGGCGAGGAGGCCATCCGGGACTTCCGCTGGGCGGCTCGCAACTGGCTCCGCTGCGACGGCTGCAAGGGCACGGGCGAGCGCCGCGACGAGCACTGCTACTGCCGCCTGGGGCAGGCCAACCACGACGCGGAGGCGAAGCGCTTCGCCTTCGTGAAGAGCCTGCCGGCGCTTGCCGTGACCTCGGCCCGAGCCCTCCGCGAAGGCGAGATGGACCCGCAGCAGAGGATCGCGAAATGAACGCGCGCCTCCCCATCCCGACGGCCGCCGAGCACCGCGCCACCGCCGTCGAGGTGCTTGGTCGCGCGCGGATCCAAATCGGCAGCGTCACCTACTGGGCCGAGCAGGGGGATACCCCCGCGCAGCTGTTCGCCTCGCTTCAGGTGCTCACGGCTCAACTCGAGACCGCGCTCCTCGCGCTCGCCGAAGCAGAGCACGCGCGCTGATACTTCGCAGCTTGTAAAAAACACGTTTGACATGTTCAGGTCTGCTCCCATATTGGAGGTCGAGATGTCCGCAATGATGCCGTGGGACGAATACCGTGATGGCACTGACGATGAGCTGGCGGCCGAGCTTGCCGAGCTCGAGGCCGAAGAGCAGGAATGGCTCGCGTGGGTCGATGCGCTCGCCGAGGGCGACCCTGACCTCGCTGTCCTCGTCACGCGGCCGGGCTTGGCGAAAGCTCACTGCCGTCATGGCGTCTACGAGTTCGCGCTCGACGGCGAAACCCGGCACGCCGTCTGCAAAACGTGCGGGCACTCGTGGCTGATTGCGCTCGGCACGGGCGACACCGACTACCTACCTGCGGACCTCCCTAGCGTCGCGCAGCGCTGAAAGAAAGAACCCGACCATGGCCCAAAATAGAGACACTCTTTTGGAACGACAACTAGAAGCCAGCGTGCAAGAGCGAGCGCCGAGCCGCGCGCTTGCGGTCGTGCCGCGCGCTGAGCTCGCCGCCGCCAACGACGGGGGCCTCCGGTTCTCGCCCGAGCAAGAGCGCATGATTCGCGACACGTGCGCGAACGGCGCGAGCGCCGACGAGTTCGCCGTGCTGCTCGAGATTGCGCGCGTCCGCCGCCTGAATCCGCTCCTGAAACAGATCCATTTCGTCAAGCGCTGGGACACTCAGAAAAACCGTCACGTCTGGTCGGCTCAGATTTCGATCGACGGCATGCGCGCCGTGGCGCAACGCACCGGCCGCTACAACGGGCAGGACGAGCCGGAGTATGGGCCCTGCAATTCAAAAGGGTTTCCCGAATGGGCGAAGGTGAAAGTCTACCGCAAGGATTGGGACCGTCCCGCGGTCGGCTTGGTTTTTTGGCGCGAGTACGTGCAGACCAAGCAAGACGGAAGCCCGACGAAATTCTGGGTGGATATGCCCATGAACCAGCTCGCGAAGTGCGCCGAAGCGCATGCATTTCGTAAAGCCTTCCCGGAGGATTGCGGCGGGCTCTACACGGACACGGAGATGGAGCAAGCGACGCACCCGATCGCGCTCGACGCGCGCGAGGAGGAACCGGACCCGCGCCGCAGGGCCATCAATGTGCACGCCAACGACAGCGAAGAGCCGCCGCTCGTAGACCCCGAGCTTGCCGCCGAGGAGTTCCAGGCTCTACGCGACACGCTGACCATGATCGAGAATTCGCTGCCTGGCTGCCGCGACTACGAGGGCGTGCTCATCCTACGCGACCTGCTCGGCTCCGTCGCGAAGCCCTCGCCGCTCACGCGCGACATTCAGTCAGCGCGCGCGCGCGGGCTGCTGACCTCGAGCATGCACGCCGAGCTCAGCAAGACCTGGATGCGCTGTAACCGCCAGCTGGTGAAGCTCGAAAAGGAGCTACCCGCGCCCGATGCCGCCGAATCGTTCCGCGATGAGGAAGAGTGACTGAGCCTGCTCCGCGCTTCTGCGGGAAGTGCGGAGCAGCGCTGGAGCAGCGCTGGAGCAGCGCTGGAGCAGCGCTGGAGCAACACATCAAGATTGGTCCTGGTCACTATCGTGCCGTTGGACAACCTGTGGTTGCGCGCGCAGCAGAGCCCCTGATAGCGTCGGCGAGCGGGCGGACCACTCATCCGCTCGCCACGCGCCCCGGGCCAACCCTACGGCCGCGGGGCGCACTGAAAGGCGAGCCAATGAGCGAGGTAGAAAGCGACCGGTGCCCGGGTTGCGGCAAACCGTTTGAGTCGCCCGACCATGACCCCCGCTGCTCATCGTGCGCGGAGGCAGGCATGCTGGAAGAGCCGCCGCCGCCCGGGGCGACCAATTGCCCGCATTGCGCGCGCATGCTCAAGGAGATTTGCCGGCTCAGCTACGAGCTCGGCAAGGCTCAGGGTGAGCTTGAAGCGTCGCGTTGGTTGAAAGGCTAGGGCCGAGCGCCCGCCTCGCCGATAGCGGCATCGGGTCCCGAGCAATCGACCGAGACCGCGGCGACTGTGCAGCCGAATAGAAGCGCGAGGCAGATCCAAATCATGACCGCGCAGACCGCCGCTAGCACGAGGTCGGTGGCGGTCATATCGCGATAGCTCCCGCGCCATAACCCGACGGGGTGTTGAGCACAGCGTCCGCGGCCGCGTACGGTTGGAGCGGCGCGTAGACCAGCGCAAAGAATTCCATTTTGCCGGGGCGGGGCGCCCCTCCGCCGATGGTCATATTCGCCCCTCCGCCGCTTCCCGCGTTCCCGGTAACGATCACCGGGCCGACTTGATAGGTATCGTTCCCTAATGAGTCTCCCTTAATTTGCCCACCAAATCGGGACGTGACAGTCACATCGCCCGTGTTAGTGATGCCAGACTGGTAATAGAGCGACGTGGCGCCGAGGGCCTGATAATAGAGGGCGGCCGCACTGACCCCGGCGTTGGACAGCCAAATGTCGACGCCGGGGCTCTGTGGGATAAGACGAGCGATAAAATACAGCGTCAGGGGCGAAAGAAGCGGATTCGTCGTCAGTGTGGACTGGAACTGATCGTCCACGCCATCGAACAAAAGCCCCGGCTTACCATTGAGTCCCGTGCTGAGTATGGGCTGCGACGCGGCCAGCAGTTGCGTGTAGTGAAGCCCGTTGCCGCTTTGGTCGGCGAGCCCCGCGCATGTGGCTTTCCACGTGTTATTGAAAACGCCGCTGCCCGCTGTCCACGTGAGCGAAACGCCCGTGCCCGCGCCCGTGAGCGGAATTGGTGTGCCCACGACGGGCACGAGCCCGGTCATAGCCGCAACGGTTCCCGCCCCGTCGTAGTAGATGCTGAACGTCGCACCCGATCCGACCGCGCCGCTGTTCGTGCTCTTGACCCAAATGGGCACGGCGACGCCTGCGGTGTTACCCGTCAGGCTGACGACAGTGGTCGCGGTGTTCCCCGTCGTGGCGCGTAGAATTCCGCCGTAGGTGAGACCGATATCGGTCTGCACGGCTTGGAACGCGCCCGGGAATAGCGACGCGAAATTGATCGGGGGCGGAGGCCCGCCGCCGCTCGCTGGCCAATTGACGCCGGTTGGCCAATTCGCCGCTGTGGGCCAATTGACAGCAGTCGGCCAGTTCGTGGCGGTGGGCCAGCTCGGCATTTCAGTTCGACTTCACGCGCTCGCCAGTGAGCGCGATGTTGGGCAGCCACGTCGCTTGCGCTGCCCCACCGTTCACGAACTCGAGCTTTACGTCGTCGTACTCCTCGATGAGCAGGTCGAGGATGTTCGAGGTCGTGGTGACGGCCGCTGCTGGGAAGGTGGCGATTTGCGCCCACGTGACCTTGGTCGTGTCGCGTGTGACGGCGAGCGCGGGGTTCGTGACGCGGGTCGAGCTCTTGTAGAGGTTGAAGGTACCGGCGGCGCTGTTCGACAGGTCGACGACCAGGCGCTTCATCCGGTGCATGCCGACGTAGCGGGCGCCAGGGAACGCGACCACCGTGTCGAAGAACGAGTACACGAGTACGTCTGCCCCAGGCGTGGCGCCTGTATAGCGAATGTGGGTGGTTTCTGCGCTCATGGGTGTGATCCTATCATGGTGACAGATAGCGCTCTATCTGAGCTTGTTCTTCAGGTGTCAGGGTGCCGGCGGGCTTTCCTCGATTGACGGCTGAATCGTAGACGGAGCCGGTCTTGAGTGCAGCCGCGCCGCGCCCCATGGCGAGCAATCCGGACGACGGCAACAACGTGCGCCCGAGCGGCTCATTCGCTAGGCGGGTGGCGGCTTCCGGATTGAGGCCCTCGATGAACAGCGGGTTGCCTTCTGGCCCTCGCGCAACGCCACGAGCAATAGCATCAGCGCGCAGCTTTGCGGCGGGCACCAGGCCGCCAACGCGCATAAAGCCACCGCTGGTTGTTGCAGACGCTTGCGGCTTGGCTTTCTCCTTGAGTGCCACGTAGGCGCGCGTGCCCTTCAGGGTCTCGAGCCCTTGCCGAACGCCGGCTTTGTCGGCCAGGTTGGCGAGCGCCTCGTTCGTGTCCTGCGCGTCGACGCCGTAGTTCCGGAGCGCCGAGTTGACTGACTTTTGTGCGTTACCCGTCAGCTCTGGAAAGTACTCGTTCTCGGTGATGCCAGCGTGAGCTGCGCGCTGCTCCAGCTCGTTGAACTTCTGGTAGTGGAGGTCCTTTAGCCCCGACCAAGCCTTGCCGAATTGGTCGCGGTCGACGCGCGCGGCGCGCATCAAATCTTTCCATACGGGGTCGGGGCGCACCTTCGTTGCCACCTTGGCGGCATCGTCGATGGAGTTAATCACCTCGTCCATTTTGAGCGCGTCGTAGGAGCGCGGCTCGAGCATTACCAAGAACTCGCTTGCCGGCTTGCCCTCGGGCACGATGATGTCCGGAACCGTGAAGCTGTTGGCTGGCGGCGGCTGGGTATCGACGATATGCCTCAAGCTCGGGTGGTGCTCGGCGTAGCTGTTCGCTGGGGGCCGTCCCGTATCCAGGATGCGCGCGTGCGTCGGTGACGGCTCCCCGGGCTGCGCGAGCGGCGGCGGAAGAAGTGTTACCCCTTCGTCGCCCATTGGCGTAGTTGCTTGGCTCTCTCGCCCTGGCAAGATTTCACTGTCTGATACATCAGCGTAGGTGCCGCTGCCTCTCTCTGGCGTCGGCAAGAGCTCACTGTCGGATACGTCCGTGTGGAGGCTGCTGCCTCTCTCTGGCGTCACGAACGATGACGGGGCACGCCCGTTCGATGACCAGGCACCAGGAGTGCGCACGTTGAAGCCCATGCGCCTGGCCTCCTCCAGGCTGACGAGATCGCCACCTCCGCGCGCAGCTTCGCCCGCGGCGTCCACGCTGTACACGAGGCGCGGCTTGATGATGCGCCTCGAGAAGTCGAGCAACGGCCCGTTGTCACGCGCAGGGAGCGCGTCGCCAGCTCCCGGAATAAACTTGCTGGCTGCCTCTGGCTGGCTGCGAGAAGTGAGCGAATAGCGCAAGGCTTTCACGAGCTCCTTCATCGTCTTTGGCGTTCTCAGCCCTCGATCTTTCCCGTACGCCTCCAGCGACTCCCGCTGCGCGTTCTCGACGGCGGCGGCGTGCTCATCGACTTGCTGAGCAACGATGGGCTCGCGAACGTCCCTCATCGCATACTCCACCGCGCGCCCGGTCGGTGGCAGCTTGCCTTCTCCAGGGACTGGGCCGCGCCCCTTCTCCAGCATTCTTTCCACGTCGCTGGAAGGCTTCACTCCGTGCCACAGGTGCGTAGCCGATCCTGACGCCTCGGCGTTGGTGAGCTCGGGACCGATGTCGCTCGTCTCGGCACGGATGCCCTTACTGTATCGGTTCGCCAAACCGGCGGCACCCTCGCCGAACACGCCCGCGCCGACGCCAAGCGCCGAGCCAAATAGGAGCCTGTTTGCGAACTGGCCTTTTGCATCCTCATCGACAGGTCGCCCGTGAAGCGTATTGGCGAGCGCCTGACCACCAGCGTTCGCCAATAATTGCGTGCTCGCGCCGACGCCACCAGCCAGTCCAGACAACGCATACCGCCCAAGTCTGGTCGCCGGTTTCGCCAGTCTGCCGACGGCACCGGTCAGTTTGTTGAACGCACCGTACGGGCTGATGCTGCCCATAAACTCACCAACGGTGCTCGCCGCTGGGTTGCGCTCGGCGCGCTCACGCATGCCGGACACTTCGTCTCTGCCGGTAAGCTTGTCCTTGAGCGACAAAGCGATCTCTCTTGACGGTCCAGCGAAGCCGCGACCGTAGCCTTCAGTGAAGGCGGCGCCTACATCGGCTGCCTGGCCCAAGAAATTGCCAAGCTTGTCCCAGTTACCGCTTTGCTTGGTGTGCTCGACGCGGGTGAGCGGCGTGTCTGTTGCCACGGCGTTTTGGTATGCCTGCTCCCACTTGCGATCCTTGTACTCGGCGTAGGCAATCCCGTACTCCTTGCTGCCTGGAGCAATGCCTTTGGCGGCTAGATAGGGACCCATTTCGGCCTCGAACCTTTCATTCGTTGGCTCGAAGTACATCGTGCTCGACGGCCCGGTGAGCTGGTCGTTGGCCATATTCTTGGCAATGACCGCGAGCGGGTTGTGCGATTTGCTGACGTGCTCGGTCTTGTCCGTGAAACGGATCTGCTTCGATGCGTTCGGCCGGCTCTCGTCGCGTGTCACGTCCGGCTTCACTCGGTCGTAATCGGAGAGCGATGGCTTATGCTCGAAGCCGTGGTCAGCTGGAGGTGCGGCGGGCTCTGGCGTCGACTGCGCTCCCGCTTGATGGGCCTCCTCGTACTCGGCGACTTTCTGCGCCCAATTGCCAACGCGCTCAGCGTCGTACTTCGTCTCCGTTTCCGGATCGGCGAGTTTGGCCTTGGCCTTCTTGTATTGTTCTTCGGTGTACATCAGTCGAGGTCCGATGCGTCGTCTTTGGGTCGTGGTTTGGCCGGCGCTTTGCGGGCGGCGGGTGCACGTGGGGCCGCTGCTGCCGGCGGCGCCGTTCGAGCGGGGGGCGCAGCCTGGCTAGGGGCGCCCTTATCCTCGGGCGGAACAAATTCAACCGAGCCCGGGAACTGATACATCCTGCCGTAGACATAGTTTCCGGCTTCGTCCTGCACCGCCGGCCCGAAGTCCTTGGTCGCTTGTATCGCCGCCGTAGCTGCCTGCCGAGCGAGGCTCTTCCGGTGCTGCTGAATAGAAGCGCGCTCGGTCGCGATGTAGCGCTTGAACTTATCGAGATAGGCTTCGGACAAGTTCGGGTCGCTACTGGTCCACAGCGCCATCTTGTTCTTGAGCTCGTCCCATTTGCCGGCTGACGCGGTGATGCCTTCCTGCTCGGAGGCGCGGGATGCCTTGCCGGTCAGGATAAGCAATTGCTCCATTTGAGCAATGCGCTCAGCGGTCGGATTGCCGGAGCTGAGCAGCTCCTCCATCCGACCGAAGTTGGTGTCGAGCTCGTTCAGGGCTGCAACCTTGTTGCCTCTGCGTTCGGACTCAATGATTCTGTCTGCGTGCTCGCGCCATTTATCGCTGCGCGCATCGTTGTACTTCTGTTGGGCAGGCACGCCCGCTCCCCTGTTGGCCTGCGCCGCCAGGATGTGATCGTGACTGATGTCACGCTTGATCACGTTGCCGACGTTGTGGTCCCAGCGCTCAGCCATGGTTTTCTGGATGGCTTCGATCGGCATCTGCCCGACCATCGACTGCCCCCATTGAGTGACTGCGCCCGCGACCCTCTTCTCTGCGTCGTTGCCCGATCCATTGAATAGCGACTGCCCGAGCTTGTTCACGAGCTCGGTATCGCGCGTATTCAATGAGTGCATTGGGATCGTGGTGCCGTCCGGTGCTGTGACCACGAGGTCCTTCGAGTAGTCGATGGGCGGCGGCGGGTGCGCGAGGTTGCTGATGCCAGGCAGCAAATGGCGCTGGCCGGGCCGCATGCCGTAGGGCGCGTCCGCCTTGGGTGGAGCAGCAGGCAGCGGCCCGATTGGACCCTTAGCGAGTGGCTCTGCCACTGAAGGGCGCATGCCTGACTTTGGCGGCGTGAACGTGTCGCCCTCCCAAGTGCCGCCGTCGCCCTTCGAGTACTTGCTCTCGTTGCTGAAGGTCTCGTGCCCGTGCTGCTTGAAGGTGTCCGGGAAGTGTCCCTCAGCACCGGGCTCGCGACCGACACCGGCCTTGAACGCGCCTCGGTAGTCGTAGTGCGAGCGCGGGTCGTCGAGGTCGTGGATGTTGTTTTCGCGGAGCCACTGCTCAAATGCGGCCTGCTCTTCGGGCGCTAACTGAGTCGTCTCGGGCGTCGAAGCGGTCGCCACCGGACCGAACGACGCGACCGAAGTCGGCGCCACAGGCGCGCGCAAGAGCGCGCCACCAGGGATGAGCCCGCGGGGTCCTGCGTCGGTCATGGCGTACCCGTGAGCAGCGGGTCGTCCTTGCTGAGGCCGAGGTCGGATTCTGCTGCGCGCCTATGCAGGCTCTTGCCGGGGAGGAGCGGTCTTGTCGTAGGCGGTTGGCCGGCGGCCTCGCGGGCCACCACGTCGGCGATGGCTTTGTCGAGGAGCTCCTTTTCGGTTGGCGGGTGCCAGTTCATGTCTTCGTAGAACTGCGCGTTGTCGCTGGCCATAGGCCGCGCTGGAGCGGGCGCGGGCGGAGCTGCGCCCGGCGGCGGCTTCCATTCCATGTCCTTGTAGAACTGGGCGTTGTCGCTCGCCATGGGGCGCCCCGTAGGCGCGGGGGGACTGGCGGCTGGCGGCGGCCCAGGCGGTGGCGCTCCGTTCGCAGGCGGGAAGCTGGCGGTCGCGCGCGGCGGCGGCGGTCCGGCTGGGACTGCCCTCATGGGCGGCGCGGTCTCTGCCTCGCGCACGGGCGGAAAGCTCGCAGTGGGGGGTGGTGGTCCGGGGCGTGGACCAACGGGCGCGCGGTCTACTGACGGAGCGGCTGGCGGTGGTGGCGCGGCGGAGGACGCAGGCATGCGCTTCGCGAAATCCTCGTCGGACTCTTGCAGCTCGTCGACCTTGTAGCCGCGCTCCCTCAGCGCTCGGCTGAATACATCAACCGCCGTGTAGTCCTTGGCGTCCTGAGCCTTCCTGACCGCATTGAGCAATTCGCGCGTATCAGCCGACTTGAGCCGATCCTGACTAAAATCCTGCTCGCTCTTCAGGCGCGCTTCGCCGGCTTCGTTCACTGCCGCGTTGCGCTTGCTGATTTCGTTGGACCTGCGATCGCGCCGCGCTTGCTGGCTCTGCTCGCGTGCCTTGAAGACGTTGGCCTCGTCGTTCTCGCGGCGCCGGTTCGTTTCCTGCGCGCGGTTCTGCATGGCCTGGCTGAGCAGATGCGCGTACTGCGGGTTCTGCTTGCCTGCGTTCGGGTCGAGCGCGACTTCGGGCATGCCGGCGAAGTAGCTTGGGTTGACTCCTTCAATGTCTCGGGCGGCGGCCATCAGTTCGCCTTTGCTCTGTTGTTGGCGTCTTCGTTGGTTTTGTAGTTGAAGTAGTTGGTGCCGGCCGCGTTGGCGGAGTCCAGGACCGACGCGGTGTGAGAGGCCGCCGTGTTGGCATCAGCGTTGGCACCGCTCACCGCGTCGTTGGCGCTACCTAGAGCCACGTTGTTGGCGGCGTCGGTCGCCTGACTGACACCCGTGATGGCCTTGCCGGTGCTGTCGGTCCAGTTGCCGGCCTTGGCTGCGGCAACCCTGAAGTTGTCGTCGAACAGCTGCTGGTTCCGGTCTTGGCCCGCCGTCTGCGCGCCGTTCGCTATGTCGTTGAGCCCCTTGGCCCACGAAAACTGGAGAGCGCTATTGCGTGCGTCGGAGGCGTCAGCGCTGCCGGCGAGGTTGCCTTCGGCGGCGTAGCGGTCGAGCCCGTACTGCGCCGTGTCTTTGGCTTGCTGGGCGCGAAGCGCCATCTCGGCCGCGCCGATTTGACCCGTCGCATTGCTCGAGCCGTACGAGCCGCGCGACGACATGGCGTTGTCGATTTTGGCGGACGTGAGCTTGCTCGCGTAGTCGTAGTACGGCGACATGTCCTGCGGCTGCGTCGCGCGGAAGCTGTCGAGCGTGGTCGCGGCTTCGTTGCTGGTCGTAGGAACGCCTTTCTCCGAGTAGTTCTTGAGGATGGAGTCGGCGAAGCTCTCGCCCTTGCCCTCTTTGGTGAGGTCGATACCGCTCGAGGCGAAGGGTACAGCGGGAGCTGCTGTGGAGGCAGCAGCCGGCGGAGCTTGCTGCTGGTCCTTGTGCTGCTCTTGCCAGGCTTTCTTCGCGGCCTGGTTCTTGGCCGGCACATCGACGTTGCGCTCCTTCCAAGTATTGTAGTCCGAGGTGCCGTACTGATAGGGATTTTCGCTCGCCGGCTTCGGCGCAGCCATGGTCGGATCGTACGCATTCGAACCAGCGGGGGCGTTGTTGTAGCGCGAGTTGCCGTACGCATTGACCTGATCCTGCGTCGGTAGCGGGTAGCCCTCTGAGTCGAACTGACCGGACCCGGCGAAGTTGTTCTTGTGCTCAGCCTCCCACTGGAGGCCCGCCTGGCTCTTTGGAGGGTACGGGTTGTACAGCGTGGTGTAGGGCTTGTCCGACGGCTGCGTGGGCGCCGTCGGCGGACGGAAGTCGAGCGGCCCGGTGGGAGCAGGGGCGGGCGTGCCAGGTGGCGGACGGAGGCTTGGATCGTCAGGCATTACGAGCTCTTCTTGGGAATGTAGCTCATGGTGGCGGGCGCGTTCTGGGTTGGCATCGGCGTGCCGGGCGCGAAGGTCGGGCTCGAGCTCGGGATGCTCACGCCCTTCATGCCGTCGGCCTTGATGGGTGACGTGTACACGCCGCCTGCGATGTCGGGCGCTCCCTGGCCGCCGTTCATCGAGTTGAGCATGTTGCTGTTCACGTCGTAGAAGCTGTTGGCCCCGGCGGCCTGCTTCATGTACGCCTCGTTCACGGTGTCGCGATAACTGAGGTACTGGTCGGCGATCTTTTTGGCGAGCGCTGCCTTTTCCGCCCGAGCCTTGTCTACCTCTGCGCCGTTGTCGCTGCCGAAGTAACCCACGAGGCCACCGAGGGCGCCGCCGATGGCCGTACCCCAGCCGGGCATGATGGCCGTACCGGCAGCTGCCCCTGATGCCGCGCCAGATAGTGTGCTGCTAGCCCTTTTGTCCATTTTTCCTCAGCTGCTCAAAATGTCGAACTCTTCGGTCACCTTGACGAGCTCGAGTGGCTCGGTGCCAGAAAACTCGAAGCGCCACTGCCGGCGCCGGTACGAACCCAGCGAGCGCAATTCTACCACGGGATGTGTGTCGCCCTGTGCGCCCAGGTCGACGGCCAAAGGGGGGCCGTAGGGGCCCGGCTTGTCGCGCCAGCTGATGTAGGCAACGGGGCCAACGGGGGCCGTGGTCTGTCCGCGGCGCATCGCCACGCGCACGCAGCGGCAGTGCTTCTTCTCGTCCGTTCCCCGGTCGAGGTAGCCCGTTTCCACGCGCGCGTTGATGGGGTCGCCGTAGTCCGTCGTGGCGTCGAGCGAAAGCCGCCCAACACGCCCCGAGCTGTCACCCACGAGGTTCGCGCCGTTGATGGGCGAAATCTTCGAGCACGTCACCGGAAACGGCGCCCAGTTGCCATTCTTCCAGCTGAGCCATTCTGCCCAACCGCTGCCCTTCTGGAACGAGAAGGTGCGGCCGTCCTGCTCGAACCGAAAGACCATATTGTCCAGCATGCCCGTCACGACGCGGTAGCCGTAGCAGTCGCCGACGACGGCCATGTCGTCGATCGTCTTCTGGATCGGGTCACCGATGAGCTGCTCGGAACGCCCGTCACTCATGACGAAACGGCGCAAGTCGTCGAGCCAAAAGAACTGCTGGTTCACCTTGACGATGCTGTAGGGCGCCGTGCAGCCGAGCTCTTTGGTCGTCGACGGCGACCAGCCAGCAGGGATACCGGTGTTGCTCACGAAGGGATCGGGCGTGAAGACCTGCACCGATTTAGTGCCGAAGCAGAACACCTCGTTCGTGTTCTCGGCGACGGCGAGCACCGGGTCGGGGTTTGCTTCCGCGCTGAAGTGCCCGGCGCCACCGATGACGACGCCCTCGGTCCACACCTCCAAACCGGCAAAGCTCGAATTGCCGTTGGCGATGCCGCTGAAGCGCACGACGGACTTGTCGAACGTGTTGTTGTAGTTGACGTTGGCGATGTTGCCGAGCAAGCGCGAACTATTGGCCGTGACGTGCGAAGCGTAGGGCGGGTTGTCCTTGATGCGGCTCGACGTGTCGTCGGCGAGCACGATCTTCTGCATCTGCTCGCCGCCCGCAATTGCCAGGATGAGCTGCGTTTCGGCGAACACCGGGCGCAGCCTGCCCGATAGCGTCGAGTCACTGAGCGGCGCACCGAGCTGAGTTGCGAGGGCAGTGATTCGGTAGATGTTGCGGTAGCTCGGCGTGCTGCCCAGGGCGTACAGCTTGCCGTCGACGGTCTGATAGATGCCGGAGAGGCCCGTGGGGTCGATGATGCCGCTGAAGAAGCCGGGGATCGCCTCGAGTCCCGGGCGCCGCCTGATTGCGCCCGTGTCGTCGACGATGACGTTCACCGCCACGGCAGGCGCGCCCGCGAGCTCTTGCTGGCCGGTAGCCTGACGATTCGAGAAGTTGATTTCCGCCTGAGCCACTAGGCGATGACCTCCGTTGCGCACTGCATCCAATTGCCAGCGCCGCCACCCACCGGAACCCACATGAACGGGTAGATACCGCGGCTGATGTTGGGAATGGTCGCCAGGCCAGCGCGCGGCGCGAAGTTCGTTCCGAACGTCGGGGCGACAGGCGAGCCAGTCGAATTGACGATGAGCACCACGAGTCGGTCGCCCATGGCCCCTTTGTTGGCATTGATGCTCTGCACGCCGGCCACCGTCCGCAGAATGCTAACGAATGCGTAGTCCTTGGCATTGACGGTCGTGGCCCCACCGGGGTCGTTTATCCCGTAGCTGCGTTGCTCCCGAGAAGCGCGGCTGCGAAGCCCAGCGGTGTCGAACTGACCGAGCGGGGCGTAGCCGTCCGACGCATCGGAGTAGCCCTCCATGTTGCCACTGAGCAAGTCACCGAATGAATTTCCCGATTCCCAGCAGCCGAACGTCGGATTTGCCGTCGGGTTGCGAAATGCTCCAACAACAGCAGGACCAGCCTTGAACCTGTTATTGGTGAACACGCAGCCACCGAAGCCATTCGGCTGTCCGTACGTGATGTAATAAAGTACGCCACCGGTCAGCGAGCTCGCGTCGAAGCGGCACCCGTCCACCAGCACGCCATCGATGACGTTGAGTTGCGTAGAGCTGCTCGCTCCAACCAGGGTGCTCTTGAAGTCGCAATCGCGCAGCGTGAGGCGCCCGCACGGCAGGCCGGTCTGCAAGATAATCGTGGAGCTCCCGCCTTGGTAAAACGAGCAGCGGACGAAGTTGCAGAGCGAGTCGATGCTCGACATCGACGTCCAGACCTGGATGCCGACCGAGGTCGAATCATTGCCGACCAGGCAATCCTCGAACACCACGCGCGCCCCTGCGCCGCTGATGAACAAAAGTTGCGACGAAAAGAAGGTGTTGATCGAACCAAACCACATGCCGCGCACGGTGCGCATGCCATTGTCGGAACCAGTGAATTCGATGCACGCTCCCGCTACGAGGCTATCGATAGCCAACTTGCACGACGTGCCGCCGGTCCCCAAGATGCAGACGTTCACGGGGATGACGATTTTCGTGGTCGTCCTGTAAACCCCAGGCGGGAAGAACACGGTTCCGCCTGCGATGGCGGCCGCGGTCACTGCTGCGGCAATCGCGCTACCGTCGTCCGCTATGCCGCTGCCGATAGCGCCGTAGCTCTTCACGTTGTAATAGAGCCCAGCGACGCCAGCGACGGCTGCCTGGAGCGTCGTCGGGATACCGGCCACGAGCACATTCCAGTCGGTTGTCCCGGTGCTCGCCTTGAGCCGGTCGAGCACCGTTGCCAGGTTCGTGGGCTTGGATGCGCCGATGGTGCCGTCGCGGTAGTCGGTACCCGTGAAGCTTTGGCTGATGACTTCGACTGCCGCCGCGTAGTCGCCTGCCACGAACTGCCGCACGAGCACTCCGTTCGAGTCATGCACGAGTACGTCGACGAGCTTGTCGACGTACAGCGTGACGCTGCCGAACGAGTCGAGCGCGATGGGCTGCGCGCTGTACTGCTGCGTCGCCGCGAAGTCTTTGTAGTAAACGGCGTGCGTGGACGTGCCGCGCTCGAGCAGTTCGACCGAGCCGATTTCTGCGCCACGAATGCCGGCGACGAGAGGATTGATTAGGTGCATGCGTTCACCACTGAACTCGGCTACCGCCGGTTGCGAGCTGCACATTGCAGCGACCAGTACACGCCGACCCAAAGTTTGCATCCGCGCCCAGCAACAAGCTCAATCCCTCCACCTTCAGCAGCGCGATTGCCGTTTGCGAAAAGTCCACGGCGGCGAAGTTCGAGAAGCCCACCGTACCGGCGCTCACCACGACGTCCTTCAGCACCAAACCCGAAAATGCGGCTGCCGGCGTTTTAATCGCCGAGCTTGGCTGGGCGGCCCTGGTCGTGGCAGTCGAGATGAGGGTTGTGTTTTCGACACGGCAGCGAGCCGTACCGATGCTTATTGCGGTTCCAGTATCCGTAGGCCCGCAGTCGAAGTAGCACCCGCGGACGAGACCATCCGTCCCGGTTCCGGTGAATGCGACTTTGGGCGAGGCATTCGCCTGCAAGTTTTGTGGGAAGTACAGGTTTCGGAATTCGACGCCCGCGGTTGTTGCGTTGAATAGGGAAGTCGCCGCCGCGTTCATCACGAACGACACGGCTGGTTTGTCGGAGACGGTCCCCTCTCCGATCAGCGTGAGGCTTTTGGCCAATGTCTGCACAGCCGTCAGCGTTTGCGTGTGCCCCTGAAGGAAAACGATGATGTCTTCATCGAGCGCATTGGTCACAGCCTGAGCGAGCGTGGCGAGCGGCTTCTCGCGGTTCTGGCCGGCGGGCGCGACGGCATCGGTGCCGATGAGCGAGCTCACGTACCAGACGTTGCCGCTCGTTTGCAGGGGCTTGCAGGTGTCGAGGAAGTCCCCCGGCGGGTAACCTCCGATGCCGTTGGGGTAGTACTGGATGCTCATCGGTAACTCTTTCGCCAGGCCGTGCGGTGGTTGATGGACGCCTGCACGTTCACGCTCGGCTTCGAGTAGCCCTTGCAGATGTCCTTCTTCGCGGCGGCCAGGTTGTCGAGGTAGCCCACGCGGTCGAGCGACATGGAGTTGTCGATGGCGAGGCGACCGGCGAGGGCGTACACGAAGTACTCATCCCAATAGCGCTCGAAGGGCAGCGTCATGCCGCCGTTCACCACGTCGGGGCGAAGGTTGTGGAAGTTGAAGCGGATGCGGCCGCCGTCCTCGGTTTGCGATGGAGTCGGCCACAAATAGAGCGTGCCGAGCGGCGCCTCGCGCGCGAAGTAGTAGATGGTCGGGCGCGACGCCGAGCTCTTGCTGCTGAGGTTCTGGTAAGTGTCGCGGTCCTTTTTGATGACCGGCGTTTCTGACGATGCTTGGAAGGGAACCTGGCTGACGGTCGGGTCGATGTAGGCGCCGTTGCCCACGCAATCGATCACGGTCTCGGGCAGCGTGTAGAGGTTCTGGCCCGCGACGAGCAGCACGTAGCCGGGCTGCACCGCGCGCATGGCGATGCCCTCTGCCTGGAGGCCCGTGACGATGGTGCTGAGGATTTGGCGAGCCACGCCGCCCTGCGCGATGTCGGGCGACTGCTGGACGTTTAGGAGCCCAGCGCGGCGGTACGCCATGGCCACCACGTCGTCGATGGAGGGGACGTAGAGGCTCGTGGGAGCTTCGACTTGCGCGTTAGGCATCCATCATCTCGGGGGCCGCGGGCCGTTGGGGTCTTTGAAGCCCGGGAACGGCGGGCACACGAAGGTGTCGTAGCCGCCGTCGACGGGGCCGATCTCCTTTGGCTGCTGGCTGCGCATGAGCTGCGCGTTGCCCTCGGAAAGCGACACCACGTCGAGGCCGGACGCGCAGTCAGGGCAGGCGAGGTTTTCGGAGCGGTCGCGGTGCAGCTGCGAGCGGCGCCATTGGACGCCGCAGTACGAGCACAAAGCTTGGCGGTCAGGTCCAATCCCAACCGGCCAGCGCTTGCCAATGGTTCTCATGCGGGGCTCCTTCCGGGCACCAGCTCCAGCCGGAGCCCCGTCAGCGGATCAGGTGTCGGCGGCAGGCACCAAGAAGCCGCTCTTGTTCGGGTCGTTGACGGCGAGGTTGTTGAAGAACGCCGTCAGGTTGTTCAGCCCGCCGACCGTGATACCGGTAACCCCCGGAACTACAGCGCCGGGGGCTGCGACGGCGATGCGGTTGCCCGAGCACACGCCCGTGATGAGGATGTTCGCGTAGCTGATGCCGGCGACACTCCCAGAGGTGATGTTCAGGATTTCGTTGTCGTCGATGGCCAAGCGCTGAGCGGAAGCAATGACGGCGATGTTGCCCGTCGTAACGGCAGCTCCCGCAAAGATTCGGTTCTGGGAGATGATGCCGTCGAAGCCGGTCGAGTTGACCACGATGGAGGCAGAAGCGGGCGCCGAGCCCCAACCACGGAAGGCATTGCCGCTCACATCGTAGCGAGCGGCCGTGCCCGTGATGCCGATGCCGATGGTGGCGTTGCCGAGCGTGTTGCCGAGCTCCACGTCGTTGTAGGTGAAGCCCGAGTCATTGCTCGAGATGTTGATGGCCTGCGCTGAGTTGATGGGATTGGCGGGGGTGCCCGCCAGCAGGAAACGCATGCCCGAGATGAGCACGTCGTTTTGCGAGATGTTCATCTGGGCGCTCGGCGAGACCCAGGTGAAGGTCGGCATGTTCGAGCCGCGACCGACGCCAATGATTTTCACGCCGGGCGGGAGAGCGCTCGAGAAGGTCGTCGCGTCGGCCACGTCTTCCTTGTGACCTGGCAGGCAGATCACGAAGTCGCCGAACCCCGGGCGCACGCGGGGGAAGGCATCCACCAGCCTTTGCACGAGGTTGGAAGCCAGGAAGGAGTCGTCGCCGTTTTGAATGCCCGTCGAGCGCACGTACGCCGCGACCCGGGAACCCGCCGGCAGGATGAGCCCGTACTGCGTACGGAGCCCGTTGTTCGAGTAGATTTGCTGTGCGTCGAGCAGGGAGATTCCGGGCATGGCCTACTCCTTCACGCGGCGACGAACAGGATGCAGCGCGGGTCGGACCACCCACGCGACCAGCGCGCGTAGATGCCGTACTTGAGCAAGAGCTGGTCGTTGTCGACCCAGCTGCGGGTGTTCGGCTTCTTGCGCCACTTCCACTTGAAGCCGTTGTCCGCGTTGGACAGGAGACCCCAGTTGGTCGTGGTGTTCGTCCAGTACTTGATGGGCACCGTCTTCAGGCCCAAGTTCTTGACGACGTTGATCTCGTTGAAGGCGCCCGCCGTGGGGTCCTTCTCCGACATGTTGAGGCCGTCCCAGATGTACCATTGCTCTTCCGGGCAAAGGTTGGCGACCGGCTCGACGCCTTCGATGGTCGAGTCGTGGCCTGGGAATTTGCGCATCTGCGTCGTCGCCGTCGCGACCGCAATGCGGCTCGGGCTCATGGGCGTGGTCATGAGGTTCGAGAACACGCCGCCACCCGGCAAGGGGTGCGAGGTGCTCGCGAGCGACACGCCGTCGCCGCCCGTGTAGAGCGGGTTCACGGCGCGCTGCAAGATGGCCGTCGCGTCGATGTCGACGGTCTTGTACATGGCGCGCGGCAGGCGAGCGCCGGCTTGGATGATGGCCGGGTACTTGGAGTCTTCGGCCGCCTCTTCCGTGACGATCAGCTTGAGCGCGAACGTGCGCGAGTTGTAGCGAGTGAGCGCACCTTCCTGGATGCCGCCCGCCTGCATTTCGGCGCCTTCCGACTTCTCGGCGGCGAGCCCAGGGCCGGCCATCTCGAGGTCGTCCTCGTAGTTGTCCTCCATGTTCGACTGCTTCATCCACTTGGGCATGATGAGCTTCGACTTGTAGGTGGTGAGGTTGTCGTCGACGACCTCATCCAAGGTCAGCTTGAGGCCGTCCGAGATGGTGCTGGTAAAGACAGGAATGCCTGCGGGCATGGCTCAAATCTCCGGTGGCGCTTGTTCGCGCCGAGGGCGGGGGACGTATGTGTCTACCGGCGCAGCGTCTTCGCGCGGGGCCGGCGTCTCCTCGGCGAACAGGACCAAGTCCAGCTCGTCGGGTGTAGTTTCTGACCAGTCGCTGGAGGCGAGCTCTTCGGGCTCCTCCGCGACCACGGGCGGCTCGTGGTGCGCCTTGCTCTTGCGCTCCCAAACCATCACGTACCTACGTTCGTGTAGAACGGCTCAGCGCCCTTGTTCACGGTGACCAGCATCTTCACCCACTGGCCGGCGTAGTCCTGATTGTCGAACGTCTGCGAAACGCCCCAAATACGCATGGACAGCGTCGCAGTCGCTGCGGCGTGCGTCGCGATGGCGAGCACGGGGTTCGCGCTGAAGGGCACCGCGCTGGCAGCGGCGGCGGCGAGCTGGTGGTCGCAGTTCTCGCCGACGAGGGCTTGATAGGCGAGCAGAGTTGTCGCCGTCACGATGTCGTTCACATCGATCTCCCAAATCCCCTCGGAAAAGGGCGTGACGAGCACGCGCGATTGCCGGTCGATGCTCGTGCCGTACGACACGCCCGAGGGCAACACCGTCGAGCGGACCATGCGAGCGCCGTTGAAGTAGCCCGCGCTGCCGAAGCCCATGACGACGCCCCAGGGGGCCGTCGAGGTTGCCGCGTTCTCGTTGCCGCCTGCGAGCACGACGCCGCCGTTCACGTCGAGACGCACGGGGTCGCCGACGTTGAGGTTGAGGTTCGTGCCGAAGCCCGAGACCGTGAAGTTCGTGCCCGAGGTGACGGGCAGCTCATGCACGTCCGGGTGCGAGTTCCGGTTGTAACCACGCGCCCAGCGAAACCCGTATCGTTTTACGTTGTCCATGTTCCCTCAGCCGAGCGAAATCGTGTTTTCGGAGGTGGTGTTTTCGAGCGAAATGGCCGCGTTGTTCGAGCGGCCGCGCGTGCCCTGAATGCCGCGGAGGCCATCGACGACGCTGCTCGGCGAAAGGATGCGGCGCTCCATCGCATCGACTTCGAGCTGGGCAATCGCCTCTTGCTCGGCGAGCTCGGTCTTGTCGATCGACATGAGCAAGTTGTCTTGCCACTCGATGGGCGACCCATCGCCGATGCTCTTGCGCAGCGAGGTGCAGTACGGCCCACCCGGGCGCTTTATCTCGATGTCGTACCCGAGGTTCTCGTAGTACCCGACACCGCCGAGTCCTACCTTGTAGGCCCAGACATAGTGTTTGCTTGGGTCACCGCCGCGGATTTGTCCCTGCTGAAGGCTGCGATCCACCGCGCGTGGGGGCGGGTCCTTGCGAGCCGGAGCGGACGGAGTCCTACTCTTGATGACGTGATTTGACGACACGAGTCTCCAGGTTCTCCACCTTGCCGACTGGTGGGGTCTCCCTGGAGTTCAGACAACAGCGACGGGAATCGCTGGAGCCGTCAAAGCGTCCGCTGGCTAAGCGTGGCGCCGATGGGTCAAGTATGCAGAGCGCCACGCCCTGGTCAACGAGGAAAGATTTACTGATTTTTGGCGAGCAGCTTTTTCCCCACGGTTTGCGCCCACTTCTGACACGCCGCGCCCGCGTCCAAATCTGGGTACATGCTGACGGCCATCTTGTAATAGTGGCTGCCCCTCGGCATGGGGATGGTGCGGCTCGGGGCCGTCGACGCCACGCGGGGGCCCGCGCTGAGGCCCGTTGCGCGCTGTCGTTCGATGGCGTCGGGCTTGGGGCGCTTGCCCAAGATGCGTTGCCGCGTCTCCTCCATCACCTCGTCATGGAGCTCTTTGCTGTCTTTTCGGCCTTCGGCAATGAGCTGGTTCACGCGGCCGGCGGCGAACTGGAGTGCCCGCGCGTCGCCATAAACGTCGGCATTTTCGCGTTCCAGCTGGCGCGTGAGCTCTTCCTGCCGACGGCGCGGCGCGGTCAGGATTTCCCGGCGTTCGGCGGCGAGCGTCGCCTTCTGGATGTCGAGCTCGATGGCGCGCTCGCGCATCTCGGTCTCTCTCTCGGCCGTGAGCGTGCGGCTCTGCTGGGCGCGGGCGTAGTCGTCCTCGAGCCGCTGGAGCTCCGCGTACGTCGAACGAATGCGGCGGTCGACTTCGGCCGTGCTGGCGCCGGGCGGGGGCGCGTTGCCGGGCACCGGGCGGCTGCGTTCGGCGAGCTGCTCGCGTAGCACCTTGGCCTCGGCTTCGGCGGCGGCGGCGCGCTCGCGGGAGCTCATGCGTGCGGCGCGCTTGTCACGCCGATTTGGCGCCACCTCGGATTCGTCTTCTTCCTCTTCGGGCTCGGGCGCCTCGACCGACACCTCGTCGGTCTCGTCCTTGGCCCCCGACATGCGTTCGCGCATGCCGCTGATGTGTTTGCCTACCGCTGCTTCCTCTTGGTCGGTATCGTCTAGTCCAGCCATTATTCATGCTCCGCGCGCCAGGCGTCCGCCGGCAGCCAGGGTTTCCCGTTCTCGTCGATGAAGGTGTGCTCGACGCTCGTCTCGGTGCGCCGCGCGAGGTAGCGCACTTCGCGATTTCTGAGGTTCGTCGCGAGGTCTTCGCTGCCGATGATGTCGCCTGCGAGCACGATGATCAGGTGCTGCTCGAGCCCGAGCACCGACTCGTATCGGATATGGTAGGGCGCGGCGTGACAGAACAAGATTTTGTGGCCCAGATCGACACCGTGCGAGCGCAGCTGGTCGAGCGCGAGAAGGCCAGCGCTGACGATGATGCCTTGCGGCGCGCGTGATTTCTCACGCTGTTGCACCGATTCGGGCATGTGGATCAGCGAGTCCGACTCGAACCTGTCGCCCTTCTGCATGGGGATTTGCCACAGGTACACGCGGTCAAACAGAGCGTGGTGAACGAACGCGCCGTCCGTGATGCCGTACTCGAGGCGTCGCTCGTCCAAGAGTTGAGGCAATTTAAGCGCGCCCGGTGGCGACATGCGCTTGCGCATGACGGCCGAGCGCCGTTCGGCTTGTTCGCGTTCGCGCGCGTCCAGGATGCTGCTGTTCACTTCTGGCAGTGCGAACCCGTGCGCGTCGGTGAGGGTGCTATCGGTCAACGTCGTCTTTCCGCCCGTTCCGGAAGAACGCGGCTAATGTTGCGAGCTCGTTCCAGTGCGTTGCGGCAGCCGTGACCTTGGGGTCGGTCGACTTGCTGCACGTCGCGAGTAGGTTTTCGAAACAGGTCGCAAGCTTCGCCTCGACCTGTTTGAGGAAGTGCTGACCGGGGGCCGATCGAATCCAATCGATGACGTCGGTCGACTTTCGGAAGGTGGCGTAGTCGGTCATCAGTGGGGGTTACCGGGTTGGGGTGGCGGCGGATGCGGCGGCATGCCCGGCGGCGGGCCTTTCATCGGGCCCCCAGGCGGCACCATTCCGGAGGGTTGGTGCGGAGGGCCAGGCGGCGGGCCTCCGGGGCCGGGAGGGCCTCCGGGGCCAGGCGGTCCGCCGGGCGGCGGTGGCCCACCGGGGGCCATTCCGGGCGGTCCCATGGGGGCGGGGATACCGAGCGGGGTTTGGGGCGGCGGCGGCGGAGGGCCGAGCAGCGGCACGAGGTTTCGTAGGCCGCGCGCCTCCAGGCATTGCTTCACGATGGCGTGAATCATGGCGATGTTGTTCTGGAGCTGCGGGATTTCCTTGAACAGGTTGAGTGCGTCGTCTGCCTCGCCCACGCGCTGCGCTTGGGTCGCAAAGCGCATGTCCGCCTTGATCTCGATTTGGTAGTTCCGCTCGTACATCTCACGCCCAATTTTGAAGGGCGGCTCCATGCCGAGCGGGATGAGGTTGGCTTCCATTTGGAAGAGCTGCTCTTCGGGCAGAAAGCGGCTGTTCAAGTAGGCGTTGTTCTTCAATACCTGCGTGAGCACTTGGCGCGCGTAGCTGCCAGTCGTCACGCTGAGCTGTTTGGTCGCCTGCTCGATTCGAGCGCTGATGCCGCGCGCGGTCTCGCCCGATTTGCCCGCTTCGCCAGACAGCACGGCGGGACCTTGGATAGAGCTCTCGGCCGACTTCTGCATCAGCTCGACGACGGTCATCAGGGCGGGGTTCGGGTCGCCGAATCCGAACGGGATGAGGCCGTCCTTGAGCTCAGCTGCTGAAAGCCCGGTCGCGTTATTGATGGCGCCGGGCGCGATGATGAACTGCCCGTCACTGTTCCAGGTGACGTTGCCCGCCGTGAGCAATCCTTTGCAGTTAGCGAGCGTTGCCGAGTCGATGAACTGCGAAAGGGTCGTGTTGGCGGCGCGCTGGAAGTCTGCCTGCATGCAGCCGTAGCCGAGGCCGAGGTTGCCGAGCGCGGGCTCGATGCACACGCCGTGAACGAACAAATGGATGGGGGCCTTGTCCGGCTGCTTCGGGGTTTCCTCGGGGTCGTCCGGGTTCTGCATCCACTCGGGCGGCATGGGCGGCTGAGGCTTTTGCTGGTCGAGCTCCTGGAGCGCCGCGAGTGCCTGCTCGGGGCCGGCCGCGCCTTGCGCCGCCGCTTGCCCGACTTGCGAGATGGCGAATTGGTGTTCTTGGAGTGCGGCTCGGTGCGCCTCCTGTTCGGCGCGGAATTTCGCGAGCTCGTCGAGCTGGCGTTTATACGCGGCCTTGTCTTGCCACGGCGCCTCTTCGTGGATGGTGAGCCGGAAGACGTGGCGCGTCTCGTAGTCGACGATGGCCTGCACGAAGCGCTGGCGCTCTTGGTTCGGCAGATCGACCCAGCCCTCGTACCAGAGTATTTTCCGAGGGGCTCCGTCGTCCGGCATGTCCTGGCCCATGGTCTCGGCGACGGAGGTTGCGATGAGCTGCTCGGGGTCGTTATCGAACGAATTGACGGGGCGATTGTCCGGGTCGTCGCCGAGCACCTTGTCGATGTCGACCCAGGCTTCGCGCATCGCTTCGATCTCGTGCGGGTACTTCATGTACACGCGCGTGTAGTGCGGCACGTCCGAGTAGTTCGGCATCGTGGAGTTGAACGTATAAGGCGTCACGAACTCGTCGGCTGACAGCGTTTCGTGGCGGTTCTGTTTGAGCCGCTCGTCGTAGTACGAGTGAACGGTGCAATCACCGACGGTGAAGAAGTTCATCAGCCCGCGTGACTGCTGGCGGTAGAAGTCGGGGATTTCGTTTCGGAGCTGCCAGTTGCCATGGAGTGACAAGAGCGCTGCCTGGTCCTGGTCCTTTTGCCCGAGTGAGCTCACGCCGAACACGTTGCTCATGTCGGCGAATAGCTCGCCGTACGCGCGGAACACGACGCGGGTCAGGTTCTCCATCATGATGGGCACGTTGGCGTTGGCGGCGTTGGCGAACGGCCACTCTTTGGGCGGCAGGTCGCCCGCGAACAGCTTCCAATCGGCCGCGATGCGTTTCCGGCGTGGCTCACTGAGCTCGAAGTCTTCGTCGAACTCGTCGACGATTTTGTTGCCGAGCTTCGTGATGGCCTTCTCGCCGTCCGGGTGTTTGGCGAAATCGACGGCGAGGTTCGTCGAGTCCTCGTCATACACGAGCACCTCGGGCTTCGCCTCTTCGCCCAGGTCGTCGACCGCATACTCGTCGCGCGGGTCCGGCGCGGTGTCGGCGACTGGCTCGAGAGCTTCCTCAGCCGGGTTGTCGAGAGGCTCCGGTTCGTCTTGTCCGAGTACCATTAGCAAAGCTCCTGGCCGTAGCCGAGTTGTCCTGCGCGCTTCTGAACCGTCCCCACGTCGTCGTCGTCCCACTCGGATTTGAGCGGGCGCATGGGAGCAATGGCGGCTTTGCCCTTGGAGGCGTACGCGCAGCCGTAGACGCACGAGTCGTAGGGGTGGTCGTCGCCGCCATCGAGCGGCTCTTCGCTGTTCTGCGGGTTAGTTTGGATCGACGGTAAAACCTGGACGATCCACTTGCACGAGCTGAAGAAGACGATGCCGGGAGTCTTGGTTTCCTCCTCGTGGTCTGTCAGGCGCTTGATGAGATGCTGTGCGTTTGTCTGGCGGCTCCTCTTGTCGGCCGGCACCCACGGCACGCCCTTTTCGTGGAACACCTCGCCCATGTTTTTGCCCGCGTGCCCGCGCTGCTCCCAGAGCTGAGTGTCGGCGGGGCCCGTGATGCGTGAGCATTTCCCGCGTTCGTCCCAGAACCCGAGTAGCTCCTCGGTGGCGCGCACCATGGCCGCCACCTCGTCGGCGGTCTTGCCTTGGAAACGGAGCTCGTAGATCACATACAGCGTGTTCTCGTCGTCGAGCGCGAACCAATGGATGCAGCCGGGCGCTTTGTAGCCCCAGTCCATGGAGCGGAAGATGCGCCACTCGCTCGACACGCGGAACGGGCGCACGACGTGCAGGCGCTCCTTCCAGTACTCGGCGAAGAACGAGCCGACAGTGACGTACCAATTGCCGTCGAGTAGCGCCGCGCGAATGTGCGGCTTCTGCTTGAGCAGCTGGAGCTCGTACTGCGCAACGAACGCTTTATTGGGGTTGTCGGCGAGCTTCGCCGGCATGTACACCCACTTGGTATACGAGAACGTGCCGTCCTGGCGCGTGAGTTTGCGTTTGAATACGACGTTGCCGTCCTTGTGCGGGTCGACGAAGCGCTTTCTCACCCAATTGGCGTCCTTCACCGTGAAGGTCTCGCCCTCGTTCCTCATGAGCGGATTGCTCATCGAGCGAATGCGCAGCATCTTCGAGAGCACGGGGTCGTCGGAGCGTAAGCGCGTGCTGATTTGGTCGTACTGCTCTTCCTCGAAGCCCGTCAGCTCGTCGAAGTAGATCGCCGTGAACGCCGACGACATGTACTGCTCGTAATCGTGCGGGTCCTTGCAGTGGCCGAACTGATATTTCAGCCCGCTCGAGAACGTCCAAGTCGTCTCGCTCTCGCTCCACACCGCGCCCGGGTCGACGGCTCGGAACATTCGATGGCTGAGCGCGATGGTCTGCTTCAGCATCTTGACCGTGCGGCGCAGATGCAGAGCCCAACCTGAAGACGTGCCCCAGATGAGCGGATGGGCGTGGTTCGGATCGGTGCAGCGCTCGTGTTCGACGGCGACCTGATCCATGATGTCCATGGTCAGGCACAGCGTTTTGCCGGGGCCTGCGCTGCCAGCGCCGAGCACCTCGTCGATGCCTTGCCTCACCGTGTCGTGGTAAGCCTGCTGCCACGCCGAGGGCTGATAGATGATGTCGGTCAAAACGGCCCCGCGCTGGGCCAGTCGCCGCCGCTACCGCCAGAATTGCGAAAGAGCCACGCGCATGTAGCGAGGAAGGCAATGCTTCCGAGCAGGCTCAGCCAAAAACACCAATCGTCGGTCATGGCGTGGTCGCGTTCTTGAGGACGCCTGCTTTGTCGAGCGCGGCCAGAACCAGCGTGAGCACGGCGGCGGTCGAGCCGCTGACTGAGCCGACGACGGTGGGCGGCGCGACGGGCGCGAGTTTCTCGACCAAATCGCCGGTCTGCTGCAAATAGGGAATCACCTCGCGTTGCATCGAGATGAGCAGCGTGTCTTCGGCGAGCGGGCGCGTCGTCAGGCGCTTACGGGCCAAGCTTGCCTCCCATGGCGAGCAGGATGGCCTTGTACACTTGGCGGCGCGGGCCAGTCTTCGCCTTGGGGCCGTCCGTCATCCAATCACGGCGCTGCTTTTCCGACAGGTCCACCCACAGGCGTTGCGCGATGTCTACTTGCCCGAGCGCGCGGCACACTTCCTTGTCGGCCACGAACGCGACCATCGCGATTTGGTGCAAGCTGAAGAGCGGCACCTCGTCGACCATCTTCTTCCACTTGTGCAGCTCGTGCGTGGTGTCCTTCGCCATCGCGCGGTCCCACTTGATTGCGGGCTTGCCGTCGCGCTGAACGAGGTAGCCGCGATCACCAGTCTCCAGATGGAGGTAGTACTCGCGCTTGCCAGGGGGCGGGTCATTGGCCTCTTCGCTATTCGGGTAGCGGTTGAGCGCCGTCGGTGTTTTCATTCGCTCACCACCGGATTGACGAAGCTGTCCATCGCAGACTCCGCTGCGTTCAGCTCTTCCCGGGCGCGCTCGATGCGCTTGGCTCGTTCACAGTACGGGCAGTCTTTCCACCCAAACTCTGTTGAGTTGCAGCGTACGCACGGGACAATCTCTGGGAATCGGAAGTTCACTCGGTCACCTCGCGTTCCTCGAACTGTGGGATCGCAGCGGCGTTGATGATGACCTTGCCGATGTTCAGCGCGGGAGCGGCGCCCTTCTCCTGGGCGTTCGCCTTCAGGATGCCGACGGCGATGGTCGCCGCGAGCTTGAGTGCCGCGGGGGCTTCGGCGTTGGGCCTCCACGCCGACTTGGCGACGCGGTAGGCTCGCTCGGCGTCGAGCTCTCCTAACTCGTCCTCCAGACGTAGGTAGTTTGGGTCTGCCTCTTTCGGGAGATTCTCGTCGATGTCGCGGAAGCGCATCGCATCGCGAATGACACCCATGGACTCGGCGAGCAGTTCGTCTCGAAGCCCGATGAGCTTGTCCCGCTGCTCGCGTTTCCGCTGGAGCGGGTCCTTCTTCGGGATGATTACCGGGGGGTCGTCGAAATTCCCGAACGGCACCCGGTCGACCGCCAGCTTCGCCTTGGCTTTTTTCGGCGGATTGGGGGCCACGCACCCCATGGTAGCGCAGGAGAGCCACGGTTGGGGGGTACATCCCCCAAATTGTTTGACGTGATATGCTCGGCTGCGCAGTGAAGCCCGTTCGTCAGCTAGCTCGGCCTGTTCGGCCTACACCTCGAAAGGAGGGGCTGATCAATCACATCGCGTTGCGGGAGTTTCTGGGCAATCCCGACAATCGGCACTGGAAGCAGCTGCTACGGGCGGCGCAGGTGGAGCTGCGCTGGTCGAAAAGCCTGCCGACGGACGGCAGCCGGAACCATCCCCACCGCTGCGGTTTGAACCGAAACCAAGTGATGCGGGTGATGCGCGCCCGCTACGCGAGTGTCGGCGAGCACCTCATCAAGCGTTGGAAGCTCTAGCACTCGTCAAAGGTTTGTGTTACATCCCTATCGCCGGGTCGGCATGGTGAGCGGCGAGACGCCGTTACTGGGTCTGCATTGGGGCCTCTTTGAAACACTGACCCGGCTCTTTTCCGCCATGAGTATCATCGCAGCGCATCACAAAAACCTACTGCCGACCGGCAAGGAGCTGGCCGTTTTGCACGCCATCTCCGAACTCGAGGAAGAGCTCGGCGTGCCTCCGCACTTGCCCGACGTTGCGGAAAGGTACGGCGTAACCCGCCAGGCCATTCACTACTGGGTGAAGCGCCTTCGGCTGAAGAACCTCGTCGAGCCGGGTCCGGGCGCCGGCCACACCCTGGGCAGCAACACGCCTCCGATCAAGCTCACGCAGCAGGGTCGCTACTTCATCGCGACGAGCCGCTGAGCCCCCAATGCGACAGCATCTCTTCAATGTCGGCATGCAGGTCCCGCACGCACTGTGGGAGCGCCCCGGCAAGCCCGAGTGGCCGGACCAGCTGCGCGTCGTGCTGACTCAGCGTGCGGCGCTCGGAATCATCGAGCGGCTCGCGGCGGCAATGACTTCGGGAGACCCGCTCGTGTCGTTCGACCTGTTTGGGGAGCTCAGCGAAGAGGAGCCCGGTTAGGGTTCCGTGTCCTCGTGCTCGGGGCCCTTGTTCTCACACTTGAGCGAACCCGGCGCGGCCCGGATGAAGATACCGCCGCCGGGACCCCCGCACGCGCAGCAGACACCCTCGTCGACTCCTATGAGCTCTATGGCCAAGCGGTCAGGGTTCCGCTGGTTCCAGCAGGCAGTGCAAACCCGATGCGTCCAGCCGCTCATAGCCGCCAACAATATTCGTGCCAAGCGGCTGAAGTGAGCTGGAATGCCGCGACGCCGAGGGAGGCCCTGTGAACGACCCGATCGGGGTCGATGTTGAGGTCATCCTCGCGCGCATCGCGCAGCTGAATGCGCTTCGGAACGTTGTACTTGCGCACGACGAGCTCCTTCTCGCCGAGCCGCCAAATCCTACCGGTTCGAAAGGTCATTGGGTTCGAGTCCCGTCCCCTCGCAGTGAGCGACTTACCTCTAAAGACCAGCTGCGTCAAGAGACCTATTGACGACTTGGGTCATCAGAAAAATCACCTGGGCTTGCAGCGCCGATGGTCGCTGGTGAACGCCTTGCAGATGGCGATGTAGACGTTGATGGGCGCCGGGAGCGCTGGCTGATAGCTTTTGCCGCACCGCATGCACAGCAAGTTACCTGGGTCTGACAGCACAATCCACGGGTAGCGAGTCATGGCACGTCAAGCCTAGCAGCTGACGAGACCGAAGCATCAGAAAAATTGGAGGGTGGTGGTGCTACCCTGCGCACGGCAGGCTACCCGCGGGCATAAGGGCGGGAGTAAGCGCCGTGGTCGCCACTCGGCCGCCTGCGTCCTTCGGCCTTCCGTTCGGTTATCGTACCCTGATAGCGTATAAGCGAACCGCTGGCCGGACCCTGACAGCATCAGAAAAATTACCAGCTGGGGTGGTGCGCCACTCGGCCGCCTGCTAGTAGGCCGGCCCCATGAGCCGCTCCGCCTCGGCCTGGATCTGCTCGACCTCCGCCACGTACGCCCCGACCTCGCGAGTGCTGTACCCGTGGCCGAAGTCCGAGCTCGTCTCCCGGAGCGGCGCCTCAAGCTGGAGCAGTCGCGTTAAGAGCGCCCTCACCGCAGTTTGGTCCATGGCCCCCAGCTTACGTCAAGAGTCCGACTGACGGGAGGGGGCATCAGAAAAATTGGGAGCAGTGGTGGCCCCCCCTGCCAGCCCTCCCCCTCTCCCCCTGGGGTGGGTGTCGCGACTGGCTGGCCTGCGTGGGCTACAGCCCCCAATGGGGGCAGTACACCCCGCAGCTCCGGGGGCTCGAGACCCCATGCCAACCTGATGGGGGCTAAAGCCCATAGGCTAGAGGCTACCCCCTTCCCTGATTTGGGGGCGTCAACCCACGATACTGTGGGGGTTATGGCCTATAGGGGAGAGCAGGCGGGGGTGAGCGGCCCCTAATCCCGTCAAGCGGTGCCCTGCTGTCAGGCCTCCCGGATGGCAGGCCGATGGCCTCGGGGAGAGGGGAGCAGAGAGCCGCGCGTAGCTTGCGGGGTTCCGGCCGGGCCTGTCAAGAGAGCATGATTCGGGCCGGTTCATATCGGTTTGAGCGATACATCCGGCCCAATGCTTCGGGCGAGGCGTTCAGAATGGGCAGTATTGCAGCTCGGGTTCCGTGTCGTTCTCCGGTTCCGAGAGCAGGCTAGGAGGGGGGCCGTAGAGCTCTAGCGCCATGCGTTCGACGTGGGAGGGGTTCGCGGTGCATCGGCCGGACCCCTCACGGTGTGCGTAGTGGTAGGCCGCACACAAGCATGTGCGGTTCCGGCGGGAATCGGACCGGCGGCATCGCGGCCGGCCCGGAGTGCATTTGTGCTTTCCGCCCAGGCGTGCCGGGTCTGTGCACGTGCAGCCTCGGATCGGAGTGCTCATTTGCGGCACCCTTTGGTGTGGAGGGTTCCGAGGGTAACGGGCTTGCCGTCGACGTCATTCACAGTGCAGCTAGCGCCGCATCGCCAGCATTCGAGGCTAGCGCCCTGGCGAGCCACGCCATGGCCAGCGCGGAGCGCCGCGTTATGCACGTCGTTCACTGCTAGGGACAGTTCCGCCGCAGTCATGCGAGGGGCGCTCATTGCGACACCCACCGGTTAGAGCAAGCGGGACGGGCCGCGACCTGGACGGCTTGCACCGTGTCAAGGTTCAAGAAAGCGCGCGCGCTTTGCCACTCGCGTTGCACGGCGTTTTGGAACGGATCCAAAACAAGCAAATCGGCCAGCATGTGCAATTCCGAGCGCACTTTGCGGGTCACGCGGAGCCGGCCAACGCTGCTAACTCGGTGTCGGCCTAGGTAATATCGCTTGAGGGGGTTCATCGGGGTTTCTTTCTGCCGGTTCTTTGTGCCGGCCCGCATTAGGTACTCCCTTGCGTGTGATACGTCAAACACTTTCTTGACACTAGTAACGATTGCCACGCCTGGGCAAGAATCGACAGTATAGGTCAATTATCTGTTTGACCAGCCGAACTAGACGCACTAGAAAGGAGTCCGAAGCCAATGCGCTTCGGAAAGAAACCCCAAACATGAAACCCTCCTTCCTCCTCTCACTTGCCCTGCTAGCGCTTCCCAGCGTCGCAAGCGCAGCACCCTACGAAGCGCCCGAGGTCTACTGCCACGATATGGCCGAAAGCGCCTATCAGCTCGCGGTGACCCTAGCCGACGGCCTGCCGGATGTTGCCTACAACCGCGCAATGGCTCTCTGCGACTGGCAAGCCTATCGCGCACACCTATTCGCTACGCCCGCGGTTCCGCTAAACGAGTTGATTGCGTTCGATCAAGATGACCAGACATTCTTTGTAGAGGCCGGCTGGAACTGAGTTTTTGAGATCCGCACAACCGCGCGCCGTTCCGACCGCGCGCGGTAGCGGGCCCCAAAAAAGAAGGCTCGAGAAAAGAACCCCCAATGCAAATGCAAGTGTCTACCTCATTCGTACAAGACCAACGTCACGCCTCCAAATCGGCGCGCTTCGTTCCCGTCCAGCCGAGCCAAATCGCTACCGTGCTAGCCGACCATGGTTTGTTCCTGAACCACTTGAAAACGTCGACGGCGCGCAGCATTGAGCGCGCCCATCACCAGACCTCGATCGCTCGCTACGTTGCCCGAGACTCGGCCGACATTGTGCAAGCGCTAGGCCATGACTCGACGCTGGATTTGCTGGTCAAGGCCCCTCACTTGACCGGCGCCATTGAACTCCGGCTCGGCTTTTTCCGCGGTGTTTGCGCAAACCAGTGGAACGCCGGCCGGCTCGTAGGCTCCGTCAAGATCGCACACACTGGCAATTGCCTCGAAATGCTCAACCAAGCATTGCCGGCGCTCGTAGGCCGTCGGAACGAATTGATCGCTCAAATCGGTGCCATGTCCGATCGCATGCTCGAAGCGGGCGAGATTGCCGGCCTAGCGCAAGCAGTCGCACAAATCCGGCTTGGCGCGACTGAGGAAGGCTACACGCGAGAAGTGCACGTAGCCGACCTCCTTCGCTTGCGCCGTCGGGAAGATGCGCCCGCAAACCTGTTTACCGTTGCCAACGTCTTGCAGGAAAACGCATTGCGGTTCGGCATGCGCTACGACCTGCGAGCGGACGCGGGCGGACCGGTCCGCCACATGAACACCCGGCCGGTTATCGATACGACTGCAACGGCCGTTGCAATGACTGGTTCGGTTTGGGAAGCGGCCGCTGCTTTGCTTCGAAAGTAGGCCAACGGTTCCCACAGTGCGCGCAATCCGAGCCGATTGCGCGCACTAGTGGGCACCGATGCCCTCTCCAAAAAGGAAACCCCGAGATGAACCGCTACTCCGTGCGCTACGTGCACAAGATCGCTCCTTCCGACAAAGACAAAGGCCCGGACGTTGATCTACCAGGCGGCGCTTTTGCCGGGTCGCGCGAACTAGGCAAGGCGCTACGAGCGGCCGGCGTTTTGCTCAAGGGCGCGCGCGTTGCGACCTTCCGAAGTGAAGCCGATCGGGTGCTTGTGTTCCCGATTGCGCCCGGCCTCACCACTTACTGGCATTGCATCGTTTTGCAGGTTCTACCGTAAAGCCTTCCGCACACTGCACTCCGTTTCGACCGAGTGCAGTAGCGGGCAGTTTTGCCCAACCAAAAAGGAAACCCTATGTCCGTCATTCGGCCACTTGTAGGCCACACTTCACCCGAAACTGCTTTCTTGATTGCCGACTATCCCTACGGCCGCAAGCTCCGGTGCCAGCGTCGAGTTTGGATCGAACACTCGCCTAGCCACGGGTTTCGGTTCGTGGCCCAAACCACGAATCCCAAAACCGGACGCTGGAACACCCCACACAAAAGCACGTATTCCGAGATCGCCATGGGGCTCTATCTCGACGAGCAAGGCCACGTCCAGAGCATGGCCGTCACGCAATACGCGAACGTCCTACACGCGCTTAGCTTCGCTCGTGAGTTTGGCCGGCAAGCGGAAGGCGCTGGCATCTTCCGAGTGTTCGCGCTCAAGAAAGCGCGCTACCTCGAACAGCTTGCGAGCGGTGAAGCGCACTTCACGATCAACGGCAAGCGCGAGGAGACTGCGCCGGCCGAGGCTGAGCGCAACCTAGCCGAGTCAAAGCAATGGCTCGAAGTCGCGGAGCTTCTAAACCCGGAACGCCTGGGGGAATCGCAATGAGCGCCCCTACCACGAAGGCCCCGAAGACACAGCAACCGAACAGCGTCGCCGACCAATGGCGCGAAGTTCAGGAAGCCCAAAAAAAGCGCGACCGCGCGCTTGCAGAAATCCACCTTGCCGTTGCGCGCTACGGTACCGCGGAGACTGAACTCGGTCTTGCTACCGATCGCTTCAATCAAACGATGGCCGTGACACGCGAGACGCCCGCAACGCCTAAGCCGTAGTGCCATCCGCACACTGCCCGCTATCCGTTCGGATAGCGGGCAGTAGCGGGCAGCATTGCCCGATCCAAAAAGGAAACCCCAATGAAAAAAGCACTGATTGCCATCTCCCTGTTTGTCCCCACCCTTGCGCTTGCAGCCGACCCTGCCAAGCCGACCAAAGCGCACGCTTGCGCAAACTACACCGTTGCGACGACTACCGACGGCGCGACCATCGGCGTTTGTGGCGCAACGAAGCCAGGCGGGAAGGTCACGTATTTGCGCAGCTATCAAATCGTGAAGCTCGTTGACCCGACGACCGACAAGCCGACGACACTCATGGTCGGGTTTCTGTAACCAGACCTCGAGCCCCGTTCGCCCCTCCGACCTCGGTCCGAGGGGCTTGCGGCATTGAAGGAGGTCAACAAATGACCAAGCAAGAAAAGCACGAGAAGGCCGACCGCATTGCGCTGGAGCACGGCTGCGAGTTGCAGCCGACCGCGTTCGGCGGCGTAGCGCTGGCCATCATGCCGCGTTATCAGGGTGAGCGGCACGAGGAACGCCTCGCGCGCTGCAAGGCCGCGCTACAGGCCGCTGGAGTCCTGCCTGACGGCCTCGTGAGCTGACCCCAAATAGGACGCGCCCCGATTGCCGTTGAAGGGTCGGGGCGCGGGGACAGGGGGGGGGACACTGTCTGCCTTGAGGCTATGCCTTCCGGCGAATTCTTGCAATCAATGCGCGAAAGCGCGGCCCCGTTGCAACTTGCCCCCATGGCCCCCGCAAAATCGTCTCTGATAGGGACGCTGAAACCTTGCGATTACTAGATTAGTTTAGTAATCAATTGGTTAGGGTCCTAAAAAGGAGCAGGGAAAACCATGATGACCGCGGAATTTCAAGGGGATACGACGGAGCTTACCACCCAACAGAAATACAATCGACTGCGCCCGAAAGCGATTGTCGAGGTTCGTTTACTGTCGCACGCGGGAGCCGAGGAGAAATGGTTCCAGGCAAAAATCAAGGACAGCAACAAAGAGGGGGCCTACTGCCAAATCACGGGCGGCACGTTGACCAAATTCTGGCACTGGCGAGAGATAAGACCGTGTGCCCTGACCGAGCTACCGCGCGCCTCGGCGACACTTGGCGAGGTGGTTCAAGCGCACCTTAAACCGGTTGCCGAACTGCCGAGGCGTGAGCCCCTGCCGGCCCCTCCGGCGCTTCGTGCGGCGCTCGTGGTAGCTGCTGCGCCGACCTCGCCGGCCCCCCTCGTGAGGCTCACGCGACCCGAACCCGAGCAGCAACAGCAAGCGCAGCCGAGCGAACAGTCGCAGTCAGCGGGCGAGATGATCCGCCAGGCTCGCCAGGCCGCGCATCTCTCGCAGGAGGCTTTAGCCGCTAAGCTTGCCAAGCTCGCGAACGACCCGGCGCTCACGAACAAACGGCTTAGCAACCTCGAGACCGGCTTTCGGCCGCCGAGTGAGCCCGAGCAGCTAGCCCTCGCTGAGGCGCTTGGAATCGACCTCGCCCAGCTGATAGCGGCGTGCGAGCGTGACGCGGTTCGACGAGAGCGAGAGGCAAGGAACAAACGGGGCCGCGAAGCCGCACAGCGCAGACGGGAAGAGCGAGCAGCCATTGACGGCCGAACCCTGTCGCCTCGCACTTCGAAATATCGCCCGCGTGAAGCGCTGATGGCAACACCGAGCCCGGCGCCGACCGCTCGCAAAGCAGCGACGCATCGCGCATCGGCGCAAGAGGGGACACTGGAGGATTTGATCGATGCGCTGATCGCGATCGTGCCGCTCCCGATGGATGCCGACGAGCGCAAGAACTGGTTTCGCTGCGCGCGTGAATTGTTCGCGCTATCGGGGGAGCGATGATAAAAAGGACGCTACCAGCCCGACGCAGTAACATAGTGACCGAGCCCATAAGCCCCCTCGGGATAGCGCTCAAAAATGCTCGCGTTAGTAAGCAGCTCCCGCAGCGGGTGATTGCTGAAGCCCTCGCGGAAAAGTGTGGCGGCGAGCCGACGAATGTTCGCGTCAGCCAATTCGAGCTGAGCAGGAAGCTACCGACCGATGCCGAGCTGACGGTCATGGCTCAAGTCTTAGGATTGAGCGTTCAGACGCTTCGCCAGAAGCGCGAGGCGAGCCGCGAGCACCGTGAGGCCCGAGGTAAAGAGATCTACGAGCGGCAGATCGCCAAAGGCCACAAAACCCGGCTCCAGCCGGTAGCCGCGAAGAAGCCCGCGACGGTAGCGCCGAAGAAGCCCACGCCAGTCAAGCAGGCCCCCGTGCTGGCACTAGCCGAGCTCGTGGAGCAGATAGACGAGATTGCGCCGATGCCCGCAGACAAGGACGCTCGCCGTCGCTGGTTTACCTGCGTGAGCGAGCTATCCCGGATCGGAGCTGCATCGTGAACACCAAAGACGATCCGAACGGCTACACGGAAGAGGAACGCGAGGCCATGCTGCTAGGCATGCGCGCCGCATCGGGAGTTTTCTACGCGCAGGCATTCCGGATCGGCTGCCATCCGTTTATCGAATTCTGCGGACTGATGAACGAATACATCCAAATGTGCGAACGAGCCCACAAGGGCGGGCTCGACTTCCCGCACGCGAGCGCGCACAGCGGTATCTCAATCCCGATGGCTACCCACGAAGCCGCGTATCTCGGGGAAAAGCTCGGATGTATCTACGGGCCCGCGCTCCAAGACCCGGCAAACCTGCGGGCGTTCCTGCGCGCTGCCGGGCT
>Ga0207685_10000053_pt1 | contig 37895 bp, 37 predicted proteins | sample LARL111metaG_FD_184350 | JGI IMG/M metagenome (GOLD analysis project Ga0207685, IMG submission 184350) | Corn, switchgrass and miscanthus rhizosphere microbial communities from Kellogg Biological Station, Michigan, USA - LAR L11-1 metaG... | ecosystem: Host-associated > Plants > Roots >...
GACCCGGCTTCATAGTTTCTCTGACGTTGACATGAGCCTCAAGGGCCAATGACGGACAGAATGTCAAAATTGCAAGGCAGCATTATGGCGCGCCAACGTGAACTACATACGGTCGCCGATATACTTGCGCGTCGAGCTGAACGCGTAACCAAAACCGCAAATTTTACAAAGGTGATTCTGATTCTCTTAGGCGCGTTCACAGCAACTCAGGGAACCGCAGACCAACTTCTTGGACAATCCAACGCAACGAAAATCATTGCCTACACGGTCGCCGGTCTCTTAATCGCTGCTTTGGCCGGTTTGGAAGCGGCGTTCAAGTTCGACGCTAGAGCGGCGGAACTGAGATTGATGGCTGCTGATTGTCAGTCGGCTATTCGCGCAGTGGACTCCCAGTGGCAAAAGGAGATTGGCGGCGGCGAATCTTATGAGCCGGTTGAAGAAGCTCGAGGATTAATCGACCTCCAAGATGCAAAGCTTGCGGAAATTCAACAACGCGCCGCCAAGTCCGGTGTCAATATTACTCTGGAGATTCGGGAGCTTTACGCTCATGGCGATGAAGATGTAAACCAACGACAACCATACAACGCATAACAAATCGTACCTGCTAGACTTGAGATCATGAAGGCAATACAAGTGTCAATCATCGTTGGTCGCTGCGTTGGCACCCTCGCGCTCCACTCATCGCGGTTTCGCCCGGAGGAGGTAGGTTAGCTCAATGTGTGACGCGCCGTTGGCCTCGCTTTACCCGAACACATCGTCCTATTCGCTTCTCCACAAGCTTGCCAGCCGCCGGGGAGCTGGCTCCAAGCCGCCGAGGCTGGTCAGGGTCTACCTGGTGGTGGTGGCGGCCACCTATCTCCCTCTGCTTCTCGCCGCCAAACTCGAAGGCCCGCTCTGGTACGGAAGCCCGCCGGGAACGCTGACGTTTCTCCGCGATTGGGGTCTCGGCTACGCCCTCCTGGTCTCTCTGCCAAGCCTCGTGGTACTCCTGGTGAGCGACGAGCACGTCCTCTCCACTTCGCTCGACGAGGTCCAGCGAGATGGAGTGATCGCACTTTCCAGGGACGCTGCGGACTCGCTCAAAGCCAAGTGGACCAGGTATTTCCGGACCTGGAACCTGATCGCCCAGTTTGCCGCGCTCGCATTTGGCGTAGTGCTGGGGATTGTCACCCGCCGACGCTATGTGAACGGCGCCCCCTGGATCGCGCCTCAGGGCCAACTTCACCTCGCGGGCTACGTGTATCTCTATTGCATCATTCTGCTCTACGCCCTGGTCATCATCTACGTCACGCGCTGCATCGTCGTCTCGTTCTTCCTCCGCGCGCTCGTCGCGCTTGAGCCGCTCCGCATCCTACCTCTCCACCCAGACAAGTGCGGCGGATTGCGTCCGGTCGGCCGGCTCGGCCTGCGCAATCAGTACACCCTGACCGTCCTTGGCATCAACATCGTGTTGCTCCTCGTGGTCTACTCTATGCAAAATGCGGAACAGCTCCGCGAGGTGATGATCGCCGCATCGGTGGCGTACCTGGTCCTAGGGCCGGTCATCTTCATGGGACCGCTGCTCCCCTTCCGTGCTGGGATGCAGGACGCGAAGAAGAAGTGGACCCACGAGGTCGCCCGGGTCGTTCGGGTCGAAATCGAGCGTCTGCAAGTGCAAATCGGGAAGAATGAGGTCACCAAGCCCGACGAGGAATCGATTGAGCGGCTGCGGAAAGTGGGGGCGGCGATCGACGAGCTTCCCATTTGGCCCTTCGACCCCGGCACCCTCCGGAAGTTCGCCACGGCGTACATCGTACCATTGGCACTTCCGCTCCTCGGGCAGACGGTCCGCGCCCTCCTCAACGCGATCAAGATCTGACCACCCTTTTGCCGTTGTGAATTTTGCACTCCCGGCGATTTCGGGGCGCAACGTCTTCGAGTGCGCTTCAGCGAACGGGCACAATAACTCGTTGGATCGGAATCCCGATGCATGGGGATGTTTCGAAACTTGATTGGTAGAATCGAAGGCCCGGTCACCTCTGAGGTTGGGTTGCGCTGCTCAACCAGCCGCGACGCGGCGGCATGTGGTAGCGCCGGGCGTAAGCCCGAGGTTTTCAAATCCTCCGGCAACTGCCATTGAAGACTGCCCCCTCCTCAACGATTAACGCATGCGCCGAAACATTCCCCATAACGCTCGCGGTAGGGCCGAGTACGACTTCTTTGCTCGCGTTGATATCGCCTTCAACAGTTCCGTTTATTTTCGCGACGGCAACATTTATCATCGCCCGAGTAACTCGCGCGCCGGCACTTACGATGAGCGTACCATCGCGTGAATTGACCTGCCCGCAGAAGTTCCCATCGATGCGGAGCGTCGATTTGAACGTCACTTCGCCCGTAAACTTCAAGACATCTCCGACGAAGCCGAGCCAATTGTCCTTAACTATATTTGTCCCGCGGACACGGTCGGGACTTCTCGCAACTGCCTGACTACTCACCGCTTCCTTCTTTCTATTCGTTTCTTATAACCTTAAGCGAGGTGGCGTTAAGGTTTGGGCATGCCGTCTCCATTCGAGTTAGGGGAGACAAGAAACCCTCACAATTGTCGGCACTATAACATCCGTGGGTTGTTCAGATGATTACGATTAGATTGCCATTCAGAGACGGCTGTCATCCTCACTGATTGACTCGAGGTTGTATGTATTGGAGCCTAAACCGGAAGCTTTGGCCCAAATCTTTTTGTTGCCATGAGGGCAGCGCAGCATTACACTCGGAACGATTTCGACAATCCTACCCATGGCTTCTTCCGCCAGGCGGAAGCTTTTCAACGACGGAGGCACCTTTATGTTCAAATCCTTGATCGCTCAAAGAGTCCTGCTCGTTTTGTTTACTATCCTCTCAATCCCCTTGGCTGCATCGGCCCAGGCGACCCGAACCTGGGTCTCAGGCGTGGGAGATGACGTCAACCCTTGCAGCCGGACTGCTCCATGCAAGACCTTTGCCGGGGCTATATTTAAAACCAGTGTGGGAGGCGAAATTGACTGTCTGGATCCCGGCGGCTTCGGCACAGTCACAATTTCAAAATCGATTACGATCGATGGCACCGGGCCTTTTGGAACGATGCTCGCGGGCAGCACAAATGGGATCATTATCAACATTACGGCAGCGTCAGACACTGCAAAAACAGTGCGCTTGCACAGCTTATCTATCAACGGCCTGGGCACGGGAACCGATGGAATCCGGGTGATGTCCGCCAGCCGGGTCTTCATTGATGAAGTGCTGATTGACGGTTTCAACCGTCACGGTGTCAACCTTGGCGCGCCTGGCGCTTTCATCCAGGTGACGAGGTCGACAATTCGAAATATCTCCAAATACGGTATCAATTTGGAACTCGCTGCGGGCGGGACTGGTACAAACCTGTCGGTTGAATCGTCTAACCTATCAACCTGCGAAATCGGCCTGGTGGCGGGACCCGGAACAAATGCCACGGCCCGGAATTCATCTTTCATGCGCAACGCGATCGGGGTCGCGGCGGAACGATCGGATCTGCTATTGGAAAGCTGCATTGTGGCCCATGGTGGCAGAGCTGTCATGGCGCATGCACGCTCAACGATTCGGATATCGCAGGTGACCATTACCAGTAACCAGGTTGGGTTGGCCATCGATGGAGGACAGATAATTTCGTTTAAGGACAACATCATCCATGGGAATGCTGTGGATGGTGTTCCTTCGAGCACAGTGCTGCCTATTTAATAGCAATCCAAGGTTGGTGGCCGCCCCGGCGAGAAGTTAAGAGCTATCTCATGGGGTCAACTCTGACGCTGGAAATGAACGATTTGGTTCTGTGCGCCGGCCGCCGTTTCGGGAATACAAGGAGGGATCCAGTGAGTGTCTATTTTGAAAAGTTTACTTCCTGATCTCTCTTCGAGGCCCTGGTGACTTCAGAGGAAGAGCGGGGGCGAGCCCCCTTCCTGACCTGAGAGGTTAAGCGCATTGATTGCTTGATAATGATTGAAAGGCTCTCGACCTAAGTCACTGCTGTATACCAGGAAGGTCTCAGGGTCAGGAAGGGGGCTTGCCCCCGCTTCATCAAATATCGACTCACTCAAGTCAGCCCTTCGGCGCGCGATAGCCTTTGCGACTTCTCACGGTTGCATCGGCGCGGTCAAGTTTTACTTCGACGGTGCGCCACTTTCCGTCGCGCTCGCGGTTGGTTGGTCGATACGCCAGCGTGTACTGATGACTCAACTCTTCGACAATTCCCGAGAATGCGTCACGCAAAGCCTGCCCGCCGGGAGTGGATACGTACGTGCCGCCCGACTTAGCAGCAAGGTTCTTTAAGATCATCGAGCCCTGAATGTCGCGCCCCGGTCCCTCTTCCGACATGTTCACCGCGTAAACGGTGGCGTTCGCTTTCAGGGCGTGCTCCAGAGCTTTGTCAGAACTTGCGCGGCTGAAATTTTCGCCGCCGTCGGACAGGACGACGATCGCGTGCCGCTTTTCGGCTCGTTGGGCCAGGTCGTCCGCAGCGCGCAGCACCGCGTCGTTAAGCATTGTCATTCCTTTTCCTTGAAGGGTGAAAACTTTGGGCGGCAAATCACGACCTGGCGAGAAATCCTGCCAGCGCTCGATCTTGTTATCAAAGCTATAGATGGCGGCGACATCTTCTTCGCGCAAACCATCGAGAAAACGGATTGCTGCCCCACGGGCCAGCGTCATACGCGTGTCCATGCTTCCGGACGTATCAATCAGGACCGCCGCTGCAAAGGGCGTTTCTTCGGCGCTGAACACCGCGACGTTTTGTTCCTGACCATCCTCGAAGACTTTGAAACTCGATCGCTTTAGGGCGGAAATGAATTGTCCGTTACGATCAAGAACAGTTGCATTCAAAACTACTAGGTCTGAGTTGACCCGGATGACGTCGTCGTCTTGTTGCCGCGGCGCCGATTGTCCGGCAACTATCGCTTGCCTGCTTTCGCTGAGTGAAGAAGCAAGAAGCAGCGCAACCACCAGCAGGATACTTATTAGCTTCGGTGTCGACCTTATGGAGAATCTGTATTTACCAGCAGAAGACATCGCCGGAGAAATTCGAGGGTCTAACATGGGTTAATGAACCAACTTGCGCAACCGCTGAATCAGACCAATCAGGTCGTTCGCGCGGTCAATGACAACTGCGGAGATGACGTGTCGGGGAGTCTTCTCAACATCTTTCCGCAATTCAGTCGTGAGATCCGCGAGGCGTGTCATTACTGCTTCCAGAGTGTTCGGTGCCTCTGTTGTCTCTTCTTCATTGTTGAGACCGCCCGCGTCGTTCCGAATTTTCTTTACCAGTTTCTCGAGGCGGTCAAGTTTCTTGTTTTCATCGCCGCCGATGCTCTTAGAGGTTTTGTAGGCTTCCAGAAGCTGTGAGCCCAATTCTGAGGCTTCACGAGCACGCTCGAGCGTCTCCTCATGATGCTTTTGGTCGGCCTTTATCGCGAGACGCGCGCGCAAATCTTCACTCGGATCAGCGCCGAAGTCCGGGTGCTCGGGTTTATCACTCGAAGTGATCGAAGGCGGGGGCGGTGATGGCGCCGGCCGCGACGACTGCGCCCGGACAGTAATCATCGATAAGAAAAGGAGTGTCGAAAGTAAAATCGAATAAGAAAGAATGCGCGCCATCGTTTGCTTACTCTTCATGTCCCAGACATTGTTGCGGCAATCGTAGCCGAAAAATTATCTCTGCTCAATGTCTTCATCGTGCATTTTGAAACCGGAAAGGTACTCGAACTTTCGTATTGACCCCACTATGACGAGGCTTTGATTGCAGAGGTTGGCCGGGCTCGCACAGTGCGACTCAGTTAATCTGAATATTAAGGAATGCGCTGCGGCTTGTCCGGCGAGTTAAGGAATTCTCCACCGGAACTTGGGCGCTTGATAATTACGGTCCGTCCGGCCGGAGGCGGTTCCAGAGGACGGCGCACGCCCGGGAACGTTTTGAACGGTATTTCCACGCGGTTCTCACCCGCGAGCACGCGTCCGACGGTGGCGGTACTGTAGTCTTTGGCCACCAGAGTCAGCGAGTACCGTCCGGTTCCATCCGGCGCCAGATCGGTTGGATCCAATTGCACTTCTTTCGTCTCAACTGCGCCCGCGCGCCGGCGAAGCAGCAGTTCAACTGAGACTTTGCTCAGCGGTCCGTTTGAGATGTTATGGAGAGTTCCAGCCAACACAGGCTGCTTGTCCTTGAGAATCGGGTCGTCGACAAACACCTCGATCTTCGGCGGGACGACGACTTTTGTGTTGGCATTCACGGCCGCGAGTCTGGCCACCTCGGCATCGTGACGCTTGCGCACGAAAATGTAGCCGCCGAAAAGAAGGCCGGTGAGTATAAGCGCGCAGAGCACGCCCACTAAGAGCCGGCGAGTGTGGTTTTTCTCTTCTTCTTGAAAGGGAATTGGTGCGCTTTCGAGTTCGTTGAGGGTTTGCATGTCTAAAAAATCTACTGCGAGGCACGGCCCAGGGGCAGTGCTCAATTCATTTAGGGCCTTGGCTTCTCCACCGGATTCGTCCCGGTAATATGTTCGATCAGGGCGCCCAAAAACTCCTGCTCCGCCGTGCCCGTGCTCGGCAGGGTGAGCCACTCGGCGCCGGTCGGGCCATCAGTGCGGCCTTCGACTTTCGCGTTCACTGAGATGTTTGAATTGACGCCGTCGATTGGCTGCACTTCCACGATGATGGTATAGCGAGCTCGAGTCCACCCACGGGCGTCGGCATTTTCCACGTTGGCGAACCTATTCAGCTCGGATTGCGTGACGACGGCGCCTTTGATGAACGTGTAAGGCTGGCTGACGATGATTCCAAGTCCGGGCTTCGAGGCGGCATCGTCAACAATTAGTTTACGATCTCGCATCACCTCGGCCACCGCGCTGAGGATCGAGTCTCGGCGTGCCGTTAACCGGTAAGGATTTGGAATCAGCGGCGTCGCCCGCGCTTTTTCCCGGCCGAAATTTATTCCTGAGCCGGCAGTTCCCGTGTCCTGTTTCGCTCCGTTCACCCCGGCTGTCTTACTGTTACCCGTATCGCGGACAGTAGTGGTTTGCGTGTCCACTCCTTTTCCTTGTCCGAAGACGCCAGGCGCCGTGATCAGAATTGAAAAGACCGCGACGAGAATCAGTCTGAACTTCATAACTTCACCCCTTTGAAAGTTGCCGGCCCTGGGAAACACTTTGAGAATAAATCACCACCCAGACAAACACAAGCGAGTCTTTCCGGGATGAGAGCGGGGGCTCGCCCCCGCTCTCGTTAATACTCCCAAACGCTCGAGATAATTTCTCAATATTAATTGCCACTGTTGCGCGAGCGTTCCCATTCGCGCAAGGCCTGTACGCCCTTTTCAAAATCCCGGCTGTTCGAATAAAAGTTATGCGCCCCATCATCGCGTGAAGGATCGCGCACATAGTAAAGATAATCCGTCGTCGCCGGATGTAAAGCAGCGTCGATTGAACTCTCGCCCGGCGAGCCGACAGGGCCCGGCGGCAGGCCAACATAAATTCGCGTGTTGTAAGGCGAGCGCCGGTTCACGTCACTAAGATAAACGCGGCCATCGTCTCGCCATTTGCCGGCAAGCTTTGAGGCATACACGATCGTTGAATCAATACCGAGCGCGGTCCCGTGCTTGAGCCGATTGTAGATAACGGATGCAATCATCGGCCGTTCTTCTTTCAGCTTCGCTTCGGTTTCAATCAGGGAAGCCAGGATCACGATCTGTCGCGGCGTCATGTTCAGCTCGCGGGCGCGATCTGCGCGTTCAGGCGTCCACTCCTGATGGAAACGCTTAACCATTCCCGCGATTACCGCCGGCGCTTTCGTATCCAAAGGGAAGCTGTAGGTCGCGGGAAAAAGATAACCTTCAAGGTTCTTCGCGGCCGGATCAATATCCTGAATGTCGGCGGTGTCATCCATCAATTCGAGCGCCGCATTGTCGTCCGGTAAATGCAGCTCTTCGACGTGAGCCAGTGAGGCAGCGATATCCCAGCGGGTCCAGCCTTCGACTATCGTTAAGCGGCTGAGCCGCTGTTCCCCCTCTTCAAGCTTTCGCAAGACGCCGAGCGGCGTTATCGGAGAAGGGAACCGGTAGTCACCCGCCCGGATCAGCCGTCCGCTGCGCGTTAGTTTGAGGTAAAAAAGAAATGGCCATTTCTGCCGCAGGATGCCCTCGTTAAGTAGTTTCGTCGCGATCGCATCAGGCGTGGAGCCACGCGGAATCTCAATGTAATCGTTTGCCTTGGCGTGCGCGACTGATTGATGCAGTTCGTGCCTGAGCCATAGGGCGAAGCCGCCCGCGGCGAGCACGATTAGTGATAGGAATATCAGCAACCAGCGTTTCATCAAAGATCAGGTTGTTTCTTAAGCTCCAAACTATTGATAAAGTCCCGGAGAATTATCGCGGCTGCTTCGCTGTCTATGCGGTCCGCGCGTTCTTGACGGTTTGCGCTCGATGCTTTCAACTTTTCCTCTGCTTCGAACGTCGTCAGCCGCTCGTCCTGTAGATGGACCGGAATTGAAAGCGATAAGCGAAACTTCTCCGCCAGTTGGCGGGCACTGCGGGCCGCCTCGCCTTCAGTCCCGTCCAGCCGTAAAGGCAGGCCGATGACCAGCGTACCTGCTCCCACCTCTTCAACTAAACGTCTCACCTGCTGCAGCAATTGTTTCCAGCTCCCGCGCTGAATTGGGCTTAATGGATTGGCGGTAAGCCCAAGTTCGTCCGAGGCGGCAATGCCGACGCGTTTGGCGCCCAAATCAAGAGCCAGGACCTTGCCCCGAGCCTCTGGTTTGGTCATATCCATCAAGAATGCCTCGAACGGTTTCACTGCTTTGGTAACCAAGATGCGAAGTTGAAAGTTTATGGTTGGTTGTCGGTGAATGGCCGCTTGCGTGCTCCAGACCGTGACGGTATCATACAAGACGTTTGGTGAAACTTCTAAGTCGCCGAATTCTAAGATCAGGTTTTTTTGAGGTCCTTAATTGATGTCATTCAAAAGTAAATTCACGCTGGTTGCGTTGTCTGCCAGCCTGGCCGTCTATGCAATTGCCGGTGGGTGGTTGGCAACCAGAGCTCAGCAGCCCGCTAACGATCCCAACGCCCAATTCAGGATCTTTGATAGCGTTCTCCAGCACATTCAGAACGATTACGTCGACGAACCAAACATGGAAAAGGTTCGCGCCGGCGCGTTGCGTGGTTTAGCTTACGGGCTCGATCCCTACTCGACTTATCTGACTGCTGAAGAAGTTAAGGATTACAGTCGCGCGGAAGAGAGCCGCCGCGTCGGCATCGGCGCCGAATTATCACAGGTCGCTTCTTATCTTTATGTCATTGCGCCGGAGAAAGGTTCGCCCGCCGACCAGGCAGGCGTGCGCGCGGGTGACATCATTGAGTACATCGATGGCAAAGCCACGCGTGATATTTCTCTGTATGACGCGCGCCAGCTGCTTAGCGGCGCACCGGGAACGGAAGTCAAATTGCGGATCCTCCGCGCCAACACACGCCCGATGACCCTCTCCGTCCGGCGCGGAACCTTCAAAGCACCACCGTCCGAAGGCCGGGTTGAGCCAGGCAAGATTGGCGTTCTGCGGATCAATAGTCTCGACAATGGAGAGGCTGCCGACGCCCGGGCGCGGCTGCAGGATTTGCTAAAGCAGGGCGCGCAGAAAATCGTCATCGATCTTCGCAACGTTGCCGGCGGTGAGTTGCAGGAAGGCGTGTGGGTTGCGAATCTCTTTATCAAGGACGGCATCATTGCGGAAACGATTGGCCGCGAACAAAGAGTTTTGAAGACTTATGAAGCCGATCCGAAAGTGACGCTTTTTACCGGCCCAGTAGTCGCGCTGATTGATAACGGCACAGCGGGCGCGGCAGAAATTGTTGCTTCCGCTTTGCTTGAGCGAAAACGGGGCGACCTGGTCGGTGAAAGAAGTTTCGGCGCCGGCGCGGAACAGGAACTCTTCACCCTGCGCGACGGTGACGGATTGCTGCTAACGACTATTAAGTGGGCGTCGGCCAGCGGAAAACCCTTTCTGGGAGAAGATCGACAGCGCTCAGGCATCACGCCGTCCGTCGAAGTTAAGAAGCCCGAGGCGCCGGACACTGATGTCGACGATTTGACTAATAACAACGACGATAATCCGGCGAAGCCCAACGAGCCGACTGAGAAGCCTTCGGCATCAACGCCCCCGGCCGCGGCCAGGCCTCAGCCTGAGGACACGCAGATGAAAAAGGCTTTGGAGTTGTTGCGCGACAGACCGGCAGCGCAACGCGGCGCCTAAACTAAACTTGTTTTGGACTTCGAAGGCCGGATGACGCGCTATCGTCGACCGGCCTTTGCCCTTTTTGACGGTTGCCACAAGCTATTACTTCAATGCGTCTTTTGATCGCTCTACTGGGAGTTGTGCTGATCGTGATCGTCCTTTGGGACGCGTTCGAAGCGATCGTCTTGCCGCGCCGTGTGGCGCGGCGCATTCGCCTGACCCGTTTGTTTTATCGCACAGTCTGGGGGCCATGGTGGGTGCTGGCAGACAGAGTTAAGCAGCGAAGACGACGGGAATCGGTGCTCGGTATATTCGGTCCCATTTCGCTCGTATTGCTGCTTGCGCTTTGGGCCGCTGCGCTCCTGGTCGGCTTTGCAATGATTCACTGGGGAATCGCAACAGCATTCAGTGGTCAGAATCATCCTGCTACTTTCTTTAGCGACCTCTATTTTAGCGGTACAACTTTCTTCACTCTGGGTCTCGGCGACATAACGCCGCTCAATCGTGGCGGCAGGATTATGACGGTGATCGAGTCCGGCACCGGACTCGGTTTACTCGCGCTTGTCATCGGCTATTTTCCGGTCTTGTATCAAGCATTCTCGCGCCGCGAAGTACACATCGCGATGCTGGATGCGCGGGCCGGAACACCGCCAACTGCGGGAGAATTGCTTCGCCGGCATCGTGACGGCGGCGGTCTTGCTCATCTTGATCAATTGTTGCGCGATTGGGAACTATGGTCGGCCGATTTGCTGGAGAGTCATCTGTCATATCCGGTGCTGTGCTTCTTTCGTTCCCAACATGACAACCAATCGTGGCTGGCTGCCCTGACGACGGTGCTGGATACGTGCAGCCTGGTCATGGTCGGAGTCGAGGGCGTTCCCAAGTGGCAGGCGCAACTCACTTTCAAGATGGCGCGTCACGCCGTTGTGGACCTCGCGCAGGTCTTCAATACCTCGCCGATCAAGGATGGCGGAGAGCGGCTCAGCGACGCCGAGCTGACCCAGCTGCGCCTGGTGCTTTCGCAATCGGGAGCTGCACTGCAGGAACTGCCCGGTGACAAGTCATTGAGTGAGCTAAGGGCGATGTACGAACCATACGTCAAGGTCCTTTCAAAATACCTCATGATGCCGTTGCCGCCGTGGATTCCTACGCCCAAGGCCGTAGACAATTGGCAAACAAGCGCATGGGAAATAACTGCCGCCGCATCGGATTCCATCCGCAAGTGTATGATTCGGGGGGCCACCGGTGACGCGGTACGCCTCACCAAGGCTGCGGCCCTCAAGAGTTCCGAGTTGTAAACTTGCGGCGACAAGGTCCATCTTGTTTACTCAACTTGATCATATGGAATGACCGCTGATTCCATATGGGGCAGACCCAGGCGTCAGGTTGTCCGTTCTTTTCTTGCCGCTTTCTTGTAATTCACTTGTAAGACTCCAAAATCTGCCCCCTGGTGCCGAATTCGATTTAATATTAACGTGAACGAGGGAGCTTCTCTTGATCGAGGCATGCAGGTTGCCGTTATTGGGCGCGGCGAAGGAAGTTTTCATCAGGAGAAATCGAAGAGAAGGAGAATAGGGATGCTTATCACAAAGAAAATGTTATTGGCTTTGACGCTGGTTGCGGCGCTGGTTGGGGGTACCATCGGCGCGTTAGTTACGCATTCAAACGTGAAGGCTGACAACGACACCGCCACCACGACAACGACAACGCCGTCAACCGACGCAACGCAGGCTGCGTACAGAAATGACAACCCGAATGCGAATCAGGTTGACGCGAACGCAGCTCTGTTTAAGACACCAGAAGAGCAGGCCGCCTATCGGCAGGGTTACAATGATTGCAGCCAGGGCGTGCTGAACAATCGCACGAATGCGTACGCGCCCTCGAGGGCCAGTTATACTACGCGTTCCAGCAGCCGTCGGGCTTACTACGATTACAGCTCAACACGTCACGGCCGGACCTTCTGGCAAAAGCACCGCGATAAGCTGACCATGGCCATCGGTACTGGTGGCGGCGCGCTTATCGGCGGCTTGGTCGGTGGTGGGAAAGGCGCGGGCATCGGCGCGTTGGCCGGACTAGGCGGATCGGCGCTGTATACCTATAAACTGCGTCACCGAACGCGTCGCTACTAGCTTTTCGTGAGAAGAGCGACGCCCTTGAAGGCACACGTCTTACTGCTTGGTTTGATATTCGGATTGTGGGCAGTTCCTTACGGGACTGCCCATTCTTCTTTGCAGAACACAAACCCGCGACAATCTCGCGAACGTCAGAAGCCGGTGGTCCCACAATCCCCGAATGCCGAAACCGGACGATCAACCGGGCGATCACAAGTGCCCATTCCTCATCCGGTCAGCTTCCGTGATGTCCCGGGACGCGGTCTTTTGGTGAGAGCCTGGGTAAACTCGGCCGGCCCATTTAACTTTGCAGTCGATACGGGCGCCGGAGCGACGCTGCTTTCGCCGCAGGTCGTCAGCGAAGCACATGTTGCTATCAAACACGATCGAGGGAGCATGATTTCGGGACTCAGCGGCGTTACGACTTCTACCCGTGAAGCCGGCGTTAGCAGACTCGCAATTGGCGACAATGAAAACTTCCTGCCGGCAAAAGGCCTTGTCATAGTTACCAACGGCCTTCCCAGCGGCGTTGATGGCGTTCTTGATCCTACTGAAGCTTTTGCGCCCCTGGGTTATGTTATCGACTTGCCGCGGAGTGAACTCGAGGCTTTCGATCCTCACATTTCACCGGTGCAACTAAGCGAGCAACCTGAAGACGGCGCGGTCGTGCAATGGGCGCGTGAAGGTCATGGCCGTCGTCCCTTTGTCTTACTGAACAGCGGCGAAAGAGCGCTATTGGACACGGGCTCAAATCTTGGATTTGCGGTCAGAGAGGGACGCGCTCCAGATCAAAACCGCTCGGGATATGTAATTCACGATGTGGGCGGAGGTAGTGTTGAAGCCCGCCGCGTGGCTCCCGCGACGATTGGAATTGGTTCACTTATGTTGAGACGAATTCCGACCGACGTTGTTTATGGGGCGGAAGCCGACGCGCCTGTGTTGCTCGGGCTTAGCGCTCTTCGACCATTTAGAATTCGATTCGATCCCGTTCATCACCTGATTGAGATCGCTCCTGGTGCCAGTCGGCGCCGGACCTAATCGCCTCAGCCTTCTTCCTCAACAGAGTGCCAAATTCCCCAAGTATGGGCGCAGGTCTAGCCAGAACGCGTCATAAACTTTCGCTAAGTCGCTGATTTCATCGCAGGAATAACTATTGCGGAGGCGCTTGTGCCCAGGGCGCCCAATTGGGTAAGGCGGGGGAAGCCCTTGGGGGTGCTTGCACTCACCGACTTCTTCCGCCGAAATTTCACAGCCGTGCACACCCGAAAGGTGGACGGCTGTTATTGCCTTAAGTCGAGATTACCACGTGCGACCTACCAGCATTCGGGTGCTGACTTCCAGCTCTTTGCTCAACCATGTCAGCACCATGGCGCCGATGCCTCGGCTCGCCGCGATCTCGCCAGGCTCCGGAGCCGGCAGTGAGATCTGAGCCAAAGATTCCTCGCTGCTGTCATTCTTAAATTGAACATTGGTGTCGACTGACTTATAAATCGCCAGATACATTTGCGTTTCGGCAGGAATCAGCGTACGCCAGCCTGCACCGCCGTTCTTTAGATATCCCGGCAGGCGCCTCGGATTTGAGTTGTAGCCGGCGGCTAGCAGTTCTGCTTTCGTGGCCGTCCCGTTACGAAGCGCGTTCTGAACCTCATCGTTCTTTTGCAGGTAGTTCCACGTGTCATTGATGTAGAGCAGCATCGCCTGGAGAGCGTTCGCGTGATCCCTCATCCCATCAACAAAATCAGACTTGAGATTGGCGGTCGGATGTTCCTGTTTGATTCCGGCATAGGTCCGCGGAATCATCTGGATCATTCCGCCCGCGCCCGCCGAACTTACTGAATACCGAAACGTGTCGCCTTGATTGAGCGCGTACAGGGTGAGGACTTCAGGATAGATTTTGCCGCAATCTTCATTGAGAAAACGCTTGTGGTCGGTATGCTCAACAATTACGAGACGTTCTGCAACATTTACGATTTCAGGTGAAATCTTCTGGCCATCATCGGCCAGACGCTGGGCCGCAGTCTCCAACATGCTCGTTACATAAGTGTTTCCCGCCGTCTCGACGCCCGCTGACATCAGGGCAGGATGCGCCGAGGTGTAATAGGCGGTCTCAGTAACCGTGCCGTCTTTTACGATTGGGTATTGAACGACAAGGGGGACCAGCTGTTTTCCGGTTGTGGCATCCTTAACGCTAACTGACGTATTGACGCCATTTGCGTTAATCACATGCAATTGCACTGAGCGGCCAAGCTGAGTAGTCGCCGCCAGGTCTGACCCCACAATTAAGAACGAGTCTTTCGGCACTGAAAATAGATTGATTTGAGAGGTCTCGCTATCAAGCGCCGCCAGGGTAACCGAAGTCGCACTGACCGCTGATCGCGCTTTCAGGAGTTGCTTCGCTTCGGCGATTTTCGGCGCAATTTCGGCTGGCGAAAGCACCGCATTGCCGGAGGAAGAAACCGTTGCCGCGGCTGAGGTTTCCGAGGATTGATCCAACCTGGTTGCCGAAGCAATCTGTTGAGACTTGGCCGGCGCGCCACTGGTGAGAAGCGCGCACACAAATATCCCTGTGAGGAACGTGAAGAATTTTTTCATCTCAACTCCTGCTGCTTTTTATGAAGATTTGAGTGTGCCGGGAGTTCGTTTTGTGGCGAACATATATAGATGCTGTTGCGCTTTTGTAGGTTGTGAGGAGAAGTGTTCGCGAACCCTATCAATTAGACTGCACGATAAGAGAACAAACGCGACAATCGTTGATCCGACCGCTCGGTTTTCCCTTTGCCGATAGTTGGATATCGTCTCGAACGCTTTAATCGTTACAAGCAGTTTATTGTCTGAAACGAAGAGCCGCGCTCAACTGCTATTATCCCAGCTGTATTTCCGGAGGCACCTCAGGATTCATCAATGATGATCCGCCGTCCGCGTAAATGACTTGTCCGGTAATCCAGCCGGCCTTCTCCGAGCAGAAAAGCGATATTACATTCCCAACGTCTTCCGGCGTTCCCAGGCGTCCCATCGGTGTCCAACCGCGCACATGCCAATTGCGGATTAGGTCCTGCGCCTCTGTGGGCAAAGTATTTAAGACGCTGTCTTCCGTCCATCCGGGACTGATGGCATTCACGGTAATTCCGCGCTTCGCGACGGCGACTGCCAGATAACGAACCAGCGACTCCATGGCAGCCTTCGCCGAGCCCATACCCACCCATGGCTGCAGGCCGCCGCTGCGGCTGCCTTCACCGTACGTGATCGCAAAGATTCTTCCGCCGTCGGGCATTAAGACTATTGCTTCGCGCGCGCCGACAAGGAATGCCTTGGCTTGAGAATCAAACGCCGTGTCCCATTGTTCCAGGGTGATATCCATCGGCGGTTGAAAGAACATAGGTACTTCGGGCCGGGCGTTGCTGACAAAGATATCGAGGGTCCCAAACTCGGCCTTCACTTTGCGAAACATGGCGGTAATGTTTTCCGGCCTGGTCACATCGGCTTGCACGACGAAGCCATCAGAGCCACGTTTGCGGACCTCCGAAAGGGTCTCGTTCGCAGCAGTCTCGTTTTGCAAATAGTGGACTGCGACCTTGACCTTACTCTCCGCGAGCGCGAGCGCAATGCCTCGGCCAATTCCACGCGAGCTGCCGGTAATCAGAGCGTGCTTTTCATGAAGCGTCATTTGAAAACCTCCTTCTTTTTCGACTAGCGATGACTGGCTAGTGATGAAATGGATCCGAGTCATCCTACCTTTCCACGACAGTTTTCGAAGCCGCAAGCGCATATAAACTGAAAGCCCGCGCCATCCGAGTAATTACTGGTGAGCTCCTCGCCTGGATGAATGTCGCGAATCGCCACATCAGAGAAATCACGAACCTCGGTGTTGTTATCGCAACTGTGATTGACGAATCGTTCCGGCGGTTGAACTAAGACTAATCTGTCGTTGTCGAAAGGGTGAGTGTAGTGACGCTCGGTTTCTGGGAGCTGGGAGGTGTCCGCTTTACGAATAAGATGCGACACATCCCAGCGGAGAACAACATCGCCAGGCTGGAAAGATCTCAGCGCAAAGACACCCATGCCGTCGATGGCGGACGGCCGTATCTCGATGTCTGGATCGGTGTTCACTCGTCTGCTTGTAGTTGCCCGTTGGCGATTCACCAGCGCCGCTTCTATTCGAAGTCTTCCACCAAGTCAAGAGTTCCAGGGAGATGACCTCTCTTTCGCACTGACTGCATGTGGTAATATGGTCTTCACAGATAGCAAGTCGGAGACGTTCTCCCGTCCCTCTTATGATGGTCATCCCTCGTTAGCGGAGGAACTCATGCACCGAATCTATTGTTTAGCGGCGACTCTGCTCGTGTTGACCGGTATCGTCGTAGCCCAGGAAAGCGAACCACAAACCGCTGCGGACTATGTCAACCGGGGCGTTGCTCGCCAGAAGAAGGGTGACCTGGATGGGGCGATCGCAGACTTCAACCAGGCGATTGCTCTTAATCCCAGCGATCCTGCGACCTATACGCGGCGCGGCGCAGCTAAAGCCGATAAACGCGACTTCGATGGTGCTTTAGCCGATTTCAATACCGCTATTTCGGTTAATCCGAATTATTATCAAGCCTTCTATAATCGCGGAGTGGCGCGGAACCGGAAAGGCGACCAGGACGGCGCACTGGCTGACTTCAACATTGCGATCACGCTTAATCCGAAATATGTTGAAGCCTACAACGTTCGCGGCTCCATTCGGTCGCAAAGAGGCAATCTTGACAGCGCGCTTGAAGACCTCGATAAAGCCATTGCCCTGAATCCCAATTTTTATCAAGCCTATACTGATCGGGGCATCGTTCGGAACAATAAGGGAGACCTCGACGGCGCGATCGAAGACTATGACAAGGCGATTGCTCTTAATCCGAATGCTGCCTATGCCTACAATAATCGCGGGAACACCAAAGGCAAGAAAGGCGATAACGATGGTGCAATAGCTGACTTCACCAAGGCCATCTGGCTGCTTCCTAACTTCGGCGCGGCTTATGCGAACAGGGGACTGGCAGAACTCGATAAAGGAATGGATCGCGAGGCCGAGCAGGACTTTCAGAGAGCAATCGAGCTCAGTGCCCGCTTGAAACCGTTTATCGAAAAGGAAGCCGGTCAGATCAGACAGAAGCGCGCGGCGCGGCAGAAGCCTTAAGTGTTTAAGTGTTTCACGCTGAAGGCGTGAAATGTAATAGCCAGGGGCAACGCCCCTGGATCATCAACGGCAAATTGATTTGAGCGCTGCAGGCGCGAGATAAGGGAAAGGGAATCCGATCTCATTTCGCGCCTTCAGCGCTCGATTGTTTCTGCGGACATAACCAGGGCCGTTGGCCCAGGGGTTACATTATGCGACTTCGGCGCTTCATTAGAACTCGATTTACCACTCCGCATGGTGTCATTGCCTCGGCTTTAGGCCATGCCGATCAATGTGTTCCCTGATAGCGTCACCCATTTCCAGTCCATACCTGACACCCTGGTTAAATAAGATCACCTTGATTTGTGCGAGTTCACCTTCGTCGTTCATCGCCAAGACTGACCAAGCGGTTGGATGAACGAGCTTTGAGCAGAGCTTGTTCATATACCTGTAGTCATCGATCATTCCCATCTCAGCGGCAAGCGCCCGCGTCCTCAAATGCCCTACCCCTTCAATTCGTTCCGCTTCCATCAATTCGCGTGTTTTGCGAATCGTTTCGTCAAGTTCGGGAGTTTGAGCTTCAGGGTTGAGATTCAAAAGCCAGTCCCTGGAAGATTCAAAGATGTCGGTTCCGTCAATTAATCGATCACCTATGAACCGGCGAGCATTTCGCTCGGACAGAAGAACGTATTGAGTAAAGATGTTTAGTTCGAGGAGATTTCGACAGGCCCAAGCCCCAAGGCCTGTGTATTTCTCGTAACCGATTTTGAGGTGCTTGTATTCACGCAAGCAAGAGCTTAGAAGACAAAATAAGAGGCTGACGAACCATTCAGCGTCCGTCTCCCCTTCATCGATTGAGACAGCGAGTTGCTTGATCCGGCCAAACGCATCCTCAATCGCTCGAAACTCCATCTCCGCGTTCATCGTGGTAGCAGCGCGGTCACAACGGAATATTCCCATGCTTCTTTGGCGGGTTTTGATCGCGTTTGTTCTCGAGCACGGCGAGGGCGCGGATGAGTTTGGGTCTGGTTTGTGCAGGTTCGATTACTTCATCGATGAAGCCGCGCTCAGCGGCGACGTAAGGACTGGCGAACTTATTTTCGAGTTCAGTCACACGCGAGCTGCGCGCAGAGGCTTTGTCGGAAGCCTCCGCCAGTTCGCGGCGATATAAAACATCAACTGCGCCTTCCGGCCCCATCACCGCAATCTCCGCGGACGGCCAGGCGAAGTTAATGTCGGTGCGGATGTGCTTTGAACCCATCACGCAGTACGCCCCGCCGTAAGCCTTGCGGGTTATTACCGTGACCTTGGGAACGGTCGCTTCCGCAAACGCATACAAAAGCTTCGCGCCGTGCTTGATGATACCGCCGTGCTCCTGAGAAATGCCGGGGAGAAAACCGGGCACGTCTTCAAAGGTCACAATTGGAATATTGAAGCAGTCGCAGAAACGCACAAAGCGCGCGCCTTTGATTGAGCTGTCAATGTCCAGAACGCCGGCGAGATAAGCAGGTTGATTGGCTACGATACCGACCGGCCGCCCATCGAGACGCGCGAACCCGACAACAATGTTCGGCGCATAGTCGCGATGCACTTCAAAAAAATAACCCTCGTCGACCACCAGGTCGATTACCTCGCGAATGTCGTAGGGCTGGTTAGACGCCTCAGGAACGATCGAATTCAGCTTCGGCTCAATTCTCTCCGGCGAATCACCCGGCGCCAGGCGCGGCGGATCGTCGACGTTGTTCGAAGGAATGAACGTGAGAAGTTCGCGCACCATCCGCAGGGCGTGCTCATCTGAATCGGCCGAGAAGTGCGCTACACCTGACTTGCGGTTGTGCGTCGCGGCGCCCCCGAGTTCTTCCTTGGTCACGTCTTCATGCGTCACGGTCTTGATCACGTCCGGCCCCGTGATGAACATGTACGACGTGTCCCTAACCATGATGTTGAAATCGGTGATTGCCGGACTGTAAACGGCGCCGCCCGCGCAGGGACCCATGATGCAACTGATTTGTGGCACGACGCCGCTTGCCAAAGTATTGCGAAGGAAGATATCTGCATAGCCGCCAAGGCTTACGACGCCTTCCTGAATGCGGGCGCCGCCGGAGTCATTCAAGCCGATGATGGGCGCACCGACCTTCATCGCGAGATCCATGACTTTGCAAATCTTTTCCGCGTGCGTTTCAGAGAGGGAACCACCAAAGACCGTGAAGTCCTGGGCGAAGACAAAAACTTTCCGGCCATCGATCAAACCGTGGCCGGTCACGACTCCATCGCCCGGATACATTTGCTCTTCCAGTCCAAAATCACGAGAACGATGCTCAACCAGTCTGTCGAACTCCTGAAACGTTCCTTCATCGAGCAGAAAGTCGATGCGTTCGCGTGCCGTCATCTTTCCCGCAGCATGCTGCTTCTCAATGCGCGCGGCGCCGCCGCCGGCCTCTGCTCGTCGCTCGCGCTCGCGCAGTTGGTCGAGTTTGGATAGTTTCGCGGGTTGTTGTTTTTGGGAAGACACTCTTGTTTTGTCAGTCGTCAGTGGTTAGTTGTTCGCCCGGCAACCTTCGCGTCACGTCTTCAGAAGTGCAACTGACAACTAACAACTAACTACTGACTCCTCAGGCCACCATTCTCCGGCGTAAACTCCTCATCGCCCATTCACAGGCGACCACTGCAGATATTATCAGATAAGCCGCCTCGTATGCGTGCCGCGCGAGGAAACGGCCCGTTAGGAAAGCGCGGGTCAGGTCAATCGATTCTGTCATCGGTAAGAGGCGGGCCGGAATCTGCAACCACACCGGGAGCACGTCGAGAGGGAAGAACGCTCCCGAAACATACATCGTTGAAAAGAACAGGGCCATGTACACATTGAAAGCATCGATGTCATGGACGTGGGCGGTGATTCCCAGAGAAAGGCCGGCCATAAAGGACGCTCCCATCAGAAGCGGCAGGGGTGCAAGCACGGCCCAGGGCGAAGTTGCGGCGCCGAAAACAGTCAACACCACCATGATAATCGCCGTGTCGAACAACCCATGTGTAATAGCCCAGAGTATCTCTGCGAAAGCCAATGATTCGGCATCGACAGGCGTGGCCAGGATGGCGTCATAAGTCGACTGATAGACCATGCGGAAATAGGAGGCATAAGTCGTCTCGAACATTGCCCGCATCAGGACCGTGATGCCGAGCAATCCCGCGCCTACGAAGGATAGATACGAAATTCCCGCGACCCGGCCGATGACCAGGGCGCCAATCCCCCAACCGAAACCGAGCACCGAAATGACAGGCTCGATGATTGGCGCAACCAAATTGAGTTTCCACACTCGTAAATGCACCACGATATTGCGTCGCCAAACGGCGAGCCCGTCGCGAAAGTTGACGTGAGTTGCAGCGAGATTCATGAAGATCAATTAGCCACGGAGGGCACAGAGAAAGCCGAATGTTCGACGAAGGGAAACTCGCGCTTGTCAATTAAGAACGTTAGTTCATTAACAGCGGCACGCGCTTTCGTCCTGACTTCATCTGAATAGCCATAACGTGCTCCATTTGCCTCAAACTCTTCCAGATCCAAAACCTCATAAGAGAAATCCGGTTGCACCAGGATATCAATATCGAGATCGATGTAAGTAACGACTTGTTTTTCAAATGACGGCGGCATATTGATGTTGCAGTAATAAAGACGCGTTTCGCCTTCATCATCCAGGAAACGAAAGATGTTGTACCAACGATCGAGCCAATAGTATTCGACGGTCCGAGTTCCGCGCCGAATATCGCCGAGCAAATGATGCTGCACGTCAATATCGAATTCAGCGTCGAGCACGATCAGCGGGCCCTCACGACGAGCTAAGCGTGCGCTCCAGCTACGATATGCGGACCCGTCGTATTTAAGGACGCGGACAGTGACTTGGCCACTCTCAGTCATCTTCTTCGGAGTGCCTGACGGCGCTTTTCCTCTTGCCACATGGCGAATGTGATGGCTAAGCGGACTGATGGCTACGCGGCGGAGCTGCCTCGTTATCGCTCACGAGCTGAAGAAATACGTCTTCCAAATTCGACAGGCGAATCATGCGACGCCGGCCTTCGTACTTGTTCATTATCGGCGTCAGGATTTCAGCGTCCGCGGCGAAATAGTAATGCGCGTTGTTGCGCACGACCGCGCTGATACCGTTACTTATTGCGCGTAGCGGCAGGTCACCGGCGTCGCGGATCTCGAGCGCGTAGCGCGAGACTCTTGCCAGAACCAAATCGCGCGGCGTGCCGCTGGCAAGAATCTTGCCATGATCGATAACCACCAGCCGCTCACAAAGTTTCTCGGCTTCTTCCATGTAATGCGTGGAGAGGACAATCGTGACCCCGCTCACCCGCCGAAGCTCTTCCAATTTTTGCCAAATCTCCTGACGCACTTGCGGATCAAGTCCGGTTGTCGGTTCATCCAGAACCAGCAACCTCGGCTCATGCAGTAAAGCTCTGGCGATCATCAGGCGCCGCTTCATGCCGCCTGACAGGTGATCAATCCTGGCGTCAGCGCGTTCGCTCATCCCGATGAAGTGAAGCAATTCATCAGCGCGTTCCGTGGCTTGCTTCTTTGGAATACGATAATAGCTCGCGTACACAACCAGATTCCGTACGACATTCAAATCGGGGTCCAGATTGTTGTCCTGGGGAACGACACCGATGAGCGAGCGAACCTGCCGCCCGTGCGTCCGGACATCGAGATCTTCCACCAGGAGTTCGCCCGATGTAAGGGGCGTGCGACACGCAATCATGCGCATCGTGGTGGACTTGCCGGCCCCGTTTGGCCCGAGCAGGCCAAAGGTCTCGCCACGTCTTACGGAAAAGTCGATAGAGCTGACAGCGTGCTGAGTGCCGTAGATTTTTGTGAGGGCACGAGCTTCAACGACTGAGGGTGAAGGCTGGAGACCAGGGGTTGGACGGGTGCCTGCGCGCCCGGAGGCACGCACAGAATCAGATTCGAGCGAGCGATTTCGTTCGTGTTCCGACATCTGACATCCAGCCTCTAACCTCTGCAATCAAGCTTTAGCCGCGGTGGTTTTCTTCCAATCGGCAAGAAATTGATCCTGACCCCTATCGGTCAGCGGATGCTTAAGTAATTGCTCGAACACCTTGTAAGGCATCGTGCCAATGTCCGCGCCGATTCGCGCCGCTTCGATCACGTGAATCGGATGTCGCAGACTGGCCGCCAGCACTTCGGTTTTCCAGCCATAGTTACGATAAATCTCCACGATGTCAGACAGGAGTTCCAGCCCGTTCTCGCCGATGTCATCCAACCGGCCCAGGAACGGACTGATGAACGACGCGCCGGCCTTCGCGGCACATATCGCCTGAGTCGCCGAAAAGCACAGCGTGACATTCACCTTGATTCCTTCGTCATTCAGAATTCGGGTCGCCTCCAGACCATCGACCGTGAGCGGACACTTAACGACCACGTTCGGTGCAATCTTCACTAATTCACGTCCCTGTTTGAGCATCTCATCCTTGACCGCGGTAGTGACCTCGGCCGAAACAGGCCCCGATACGATTTTGCAAATCTCGGCAATGTGCTTTTGGAAATCGACATTGCCTTCTTTTGACACCAGGGTGGGGTTTGTTGTCACACCATCGCATAGGCCCAGAGCGGCCGCCTTGCGGATCTCATCGAGATTCGCTGTGTCGAGAAAGAACTTCATAAGCGCCTCCTGATTTCAGTGGTGAACCAAATATAAGCGAAACGCGCACAGATTAACAGCAATCGCCATCAATTTCGCCGGTTACGAGGAAGGAATGCGCCCGATAAGGTTTATCGAGGAACGATATCGTGTCAATGCGATGTCCAGGTGATGACTGAAGTCACATAAATGATTCTTGGAATAGTAATTGCGGATTGAATGGTGCAATCACTTTCCCCTCAGCCAATCGATGGAGGTATTTATGAAGAAGAAATATTTTAGGACGTCCGGGCTGGTCCTCACGATCGGCGCGATTTCGTTGGTAGGCGCGAGCGGTCTGGCCAGCGCGCAGGGCCGCTGGGACCGGCAAAAGAAGGATAATAACCAACAGTCTCAGTCCCAACCGCCTCAAAACGATAAACGCCGCGGAGGCGGCAATGATCAGGCTCAGCAACAACGACAGGCTCAACAGCAGCAGCAAGTGGAGCAGCGACGCCAATCGGAGCAGCAGCGACAGGCTCAACAGCAGCAGCAAGTGGAGCAGCGACGCCAATCGGAGCAGCAACGACAGGCTCAACAGCAGCAGCAAGTGGAGCAGCGCCGCCAGTGGGAGCAGCAGCGACAAGGTCAACAACAGCAGCAAGTGGAGCAGCGCCGCCAGTGGGAGCAGCAGCGACAAGGTCAACAACAGCAGCAACAATTAGAACAGCGCCGGCAGTGGGAAGCCCAGCAGCGCCAACGCGGCGACCAGCAAAGGGCCCTGGAACAACAGCGTCAGGCAGATCAGCAAAGGCGCCAGACAGAACTGCGGTCACAACAGCAGCGTCAATGGGACGGTCAGCGACGGCAGAACGAAGACCAAAGACGTGCTCTTGAACAACAGCGTCAGGTTCAGCCGGCCGATCGAGGAGTTCTGGACCAGCGCGGCGCATTTCGTCGGCCTCCGGGTCAGACGATTAGCCGTGATGAATGGCGTAGTCGCGAGCAACAAATGTTGAGTCAACGTCGCGATGAATTTCGCCGACGGGACGCAGAGCGTAATCGTGCCTGGCAGCAAAATCAGAATTGGCTGCAGCAACAGCGACGCATGAATCAATGGCGCTTTCAACAGCGCTATTGGGAACGCTTGCGGCAGGATCAACTTCGGCTGCAAAGCTTCAACTATTACGATTACGGAACCCCGAACTATCAATACTACCGTGGAGGCCAGTCCTACTATCTCAACCAATATGGCGCCGACATGCTGCGGCGTGCGGTGAGCCTTGGTTACGAGGAAGGCTACAATGCGGGCCAGGCCGATCGCGAAGACGGCTGGAGGTTCGATTATGATTCCTCCGAAGCCTTTGGCGATGCGACGTACGGTTATGATGGATACTACGTCGATCTCGGGGAGTATCAATACTACTTCCGCGAAGGCTTCCGTCGCGGTTATGAAGATGGTTACTACGGGCGCTACCAGTATGGTGCTTACTCAAACGGCAGTTACAGCATCCTCGGTGACGTTCTCAACCTGATTCTGAATCTGACGCGATATTAACTCTTTGGGCACTCGGTCCAAAGCGTCAGCAATTTCGAAGGAGCCCGGTTCACTTTTACGTGGGCCGGGCTTTTTTCTTGCCTACAGGAAGCATTGGATCTAAACGTCAGGCGTGGCTCGCGCCAACGTCATTTCGGAGTGTTCCGATACCGCTGACTTCGACCTCGACCACATCGCCGGCGCGCAAAGTCGAGACTCCGGCAGGGGTCCCGGTTGAAATCAAATCGCCGGGAAGCAGGGTCATGATTCGGGAAATGTAACGAACGAGGAAGGGAATTGAGAAAGCCATCGCCGAAGTTCGGCCCTGCTGCCGAATCTCGTTATTCACGCGCGTCGTAACTTCCAAATCGCGGGGATCGATATCGTTGACGATGAAAGGACCAACCGGGCAGAAGGTATCGAACGATTTAGCCCGCGTGAATTGAACATCTCTTTTCTGCAGGTCACGCGCGGTGACATCGTTGACGCAAGTGTAGCCGAAGACATAATCCAGCGCGTCTTCATCATCCGCGACATCACGTGCCTTACGCCCAATCACTACACCCAGCTCGCCTTCATGCTGAACGTCAGATGATGCTTGCGGCAAAACTATCCGTTCGCCGTCGCCGATAATCGCGGAGGGCGCCTTCAGAAACAGCAAAGGCTCGGGCGGGATCGGATTGCCTAACTCGGCCGCATGGTCCTTGTAATTACGGCCCACGCAGATGATCTTTGAGGGCGTTGCTGGGGCCAAGAACGTCGCTTCGGACAGCAGGACGGCACGATCAGTCTGACGAGAGGCGAAATATTCACTCGTTTCACCTGCGGCGAATGGTCGAATAGCATCGTCTTCGATGACTCCGAAGCGCGGCGGAAGCGACAAAGATGTGAAACGACAGATGCGCATTGGTTGACGATTAATCAGCGAGCGGGATGCTAGCGTACCGCAGACAAAGATGCACGCACTCCTTAAAAGCCCTCGCACTGCTTAAGGCGCAGTTTCTGACACGATGTCTGATGGCACGCTCAGGTTCCCGGCGTTATCAACTGCCACGATATAGTAATAGTATGTTTTCCCGGTTTCGACGTTCTCATCCGTGAAAGTCGTGCGCGTGTACAACGTCGCCGTTAATTTGGTCCACGGCTTCGGCTGATTCGGATCCAGGGAACGATAGATGTAGTAGCCGGCGAGATCGGCCTCAGAATTAGCCGGCCAGAACAGTGAAATACGCCCCTGCGCAGGCCCGGGGGAGACCGGACCTGGTTTTTGAGGCGGATAGATATCAACCGGCGCTAACTCAACTGAATTCGAGTTGAGGCTTTCGACCTGCCCGCCTTGCGTGCCAAGCGAAACTGCTCGCACGATGTAGGTGTATCGCTCGCCGAATTTGAAATTCTTGTCCTGATATTGCGTTTCGGTAATCAGCGCCTGATTGACGGGAGTTTGACTCATCTCCTTCTGGGACGCTGTACTGCGATAAATGTTATAGCCCAGCAGGTTCACCGGAGTTGAGCCATCGATGTTTGTTTTGGGAGCTTGCCAGGTGATTGTGATCAGACTTTCAGATAGCTCATTGCCGGTCTTAATTATTGTCGGCGGCTCAGCAATTCTTGCGGCGGGCTCGATCAGGAGAAAGTTCGAAAAAGCCGCCCGTTCACCGGCGGCGTTCACATAACGAATTGCATAACGCAAACGAGCCGGCTGCCCGGCCAGCTCGAGCGTGTCGATATACGTGAGGCTCTCAGTGCCTTTTCTGATCTCTTCGTACGTAACCGAGCCAACCAGGTTCGCGCGATCCGCGAATTCATCTTCAGTTAGCGGCAGGGGAGCAGTTGGTTTTTCCGCCACCCGATAAACGTCGATGCGGCGGATGCTCTGTACGCTGTTGTCGGCGGCGTTGCGTCGTGGCGCCGGCCAATTCAAAATAACCTGGTTGCCGCGCTGCACTCCTGACAAAAGTTCGGTGTGTTGGGCGATTCGTTCGACGGGCGGCAACGGAGGTTTGCGCTTTCCGCAAGTCGGGGCCAGCGACAAACCAGAGATTGCGATCAGCAAAATCACCAATTGGCGCGAGACTGGGGTACGCCTGGTCAAAGTTACGAAATTGATCGGCACGAAGATTAAAAGAGGTGTCAGAGAATATAGCGGCTTAAATCCTGGTCCTTAACGGTTTCAGCCAGCATCGAATTGACATACCTGGCGTCAATTGATTGATCCTTCGGCTCGAGATCCGGTCCCTCAAAGCTGATTTCATCCAGCAACTTCTCCATAATTGTATGCAACCGGCGGGCGCCAATATCCTCAGTTTGCTGATTGACGCGTGCGGCAAAGTTGGCAATCGACGAAATCGCATCGTCAGTGAAGTCAATCTTCACGCCTTCAGTTTCCATCAAAGCCTTGTATTGCCTGACCAGGGAATTCTTTGGTTCCGTCAGAATTCGTTTGAAATCATCGATCGTCAACGACTCGAGTTCCACGCGAATTGGGAAACGGCCCTGGAGTTCGGGAATCAGGTCCGAAGGCTTCGAAACATGAAAAGCCCCGGCCGCGATGAACAGAATATGATCCGTGCGCACCATGCCGTAGCGGGTATTCACGGTTGTCCCCTCAACGATAGGCAGAATGTCACGTTGAACACCTTCGCGTGAAACGTCAGGCCCATGACCTGATTCGCGGCCGGCAATCTTGTCAATCTCGTCGAGGAAGATTATGCCCGCCGATTCGACCCGCTCCAGCGCAGCGCGCGCCACGGCGTCCATGTCGATCAGGCGTTCTTCCTCTTCCTGCATCAGGTATTCCATGGCTTCATCGACGCGCAACTTGCGGCGCTTGGTGCGGCCCTGAAAGAGATTGCCCAGCATGTCTTTCATATTGATGCCCATCTCTTCAACGCCCATCGGGCCGGCAAACTCAATCGTCGGGAAATTTTTCTCGCGCACTTCCAGCTCAACCAGGCGATTGTCGAGTTTTCCCGCGCGCAGTTGCGTCCGCAACTTTTCCCGCGTGCGGCTGAAATTCTCGTCGATGGGTACCGGTTCATTCACGACTGCGGGCGCGCTGTCGGCGGACTCGAAATCAAAGAAAGACCCGCCGCTCGATGCCTTTGGTGGTGGCAGAAGCAGGTCCAGGATTCGTTCTTCGACATTCAGCTCCGCCTTATCGGCGATCTCTTCGATCTTTTCCTGACGCGTCATCTCGACCGCGATTTCCGTTAAATCGCGGATCATGCTTTCCACATCACGCCCGACATAGCCGACTTCAGTAAACTTTGAGGCCTCGACTTTCAGAAAAGGCGAGTTTGACATGCGCGCGAGACGGCGGGCGATTTCAGTTTTACCGATGCCCGTCGATCCGATCATGATGATGTTTTTCGGAATGACGTCGGCGGCGAGATCCGGCGTCAGCTTCTTGCGCCGGACCCGGTTGCGCAAGGCGATCGCCACGGCACGTTTGGCAGCGCGTTGGCCGACGACGTGTTTATCAAGTTCGGCGACGATTTGCCGCGGCGTCATCTCGTCGAGACGCGCTTCCTGTTCTTCGGTTTCGCCTGCCAGGTAAATTACCATTGGAGAAATTCAGATAGAGCGGAATACAACATGGGATGAAAAACGATGTGAAGCCTGATTAGAGTTCCTCCACAATGATCTTGTCATTGCTATAGATGCAAATGTCGGCCGCGATCTTCATTGCTTCAACCGCGATTTTCTTTGCCGATAGCTCCGTGTGGTCTATCAGGGCGCGCGCGGCCGCTAATGCGTACGAACCCCCTGATCCGATTGCCAGCACACCCTCGTCCGGAGAAATCACATCGCCATTTCCCGACAACAGGTACGAGCTCTTCTCGTCTGCTACTACGAGCAGCGCTTCCAGGTGACGAAGCACCTTGTCGGTCCGCCACTCCTTGCTCAACTCGATGGCCGCTCGTTCGAGGTTGCCATGATATTGTTCGAGTTTTCCCTCAAAGCGCGTGAGCAGCGAAAACGCATCACCAGTCGCGCCGGCAAATCCCGCCAGAATCTTGTCGTTATAGAGCCGCCGTACCTTTCTGGCATTAGCCTTCATGACGGTTTCGCCCACCGTCACCTGGCCATCGCCGGCGAGGGCGACACGGCCATCACGGCGCACCAGCAGGACAGTTGTGCTACGCACTCGCGGCGATCTTTGCTTGCTCATTAACGAAACAGCACTATAGGAACTGGCGTTGAGGTTAGTCAAGCGGAGGCTGGAAACGATTGCGATCAGGTCGCAAATTGGGAACGAGTGGCGCGTTTGCGCTATCATAGGGCATCAAGCGTTAGGATCAACACGTTAAGCGCGAGTATGACTGCTGCAAAGCGACCTGTCATCGGCATTACGACACGAATCGAGTTGGAAACCGATCGTTTCTACCTTTCGCGACATTACAGCGAAGCAGTAGAAGCAGCGGGCGGCGTGCCGTTGCTGATTCCTCTGATACCGGAACGCGATTACCTTGCGCATTTGATCAGCCGGGTCGATGGCATCCTGCTGCCGGGAAGCGACTCGGACGTTGACCCGATGCGCTATCAACGCGAGCCGCATCCTCAACTAGGTAGTGTTCATCCAATCAAGGACGAAACAGATCTGTTGGCGCTTAGGGAAATCGAAGAGCGGCGGATCCCGCTGTTCGCGATTTGTTTCGGGGTCCAGGTGCTGAACGTCGCCCGCGGCGGCACGTTGGTCCAGGATATTCGCAGTCAGCTACCCAACGCACTGAAACATGATCAGGGGATTCCGCGCGATCGTCATTCGCATCGAGTGAAACTCCTGGAGGGGAGCCTTGTGGCTGAGCTCGCCGGGGTCAAAGAAACCCCGGTTAACAGCCATCATCACCAGGCGATCGAGACCCTGGGAAGGGAATTGGTGGCGACGGCCTGGGCAACTGATGGTCTTGTCGAGGCGGTCGAAGACCCGCGCGGCGATCGGTTCGTCCTCGGCGTGCAGTGGCATCCCGAGCTCGGATGGCAAAGAGACGAATTCTCGCGCGCAATGTTCAGCCGGTTCGTGGCAGAGGCGCGACGATTTGCGCAGTTGCGCGTGCTCGAGACTGCCGGAGCACCCGGGTAAGGAAACGGAAGGCGCGAATCCAATTTGGAAGTGCAAATCATCGTTGAGCAGAATGATGGAATTTCGAGTTAGTGCCAGGGCATTTGGGTTTATTCTCCCCTTCCCTTTGGGAAGGGTACAAAGGGGAAGGGTCTAGCGCACGCCAGACCCTCTCCCCGGCCCTCTCCCAAAGGGAGAGGGGACTTAACTTAGGGGTACATTTAAGCAAACAGCACTTGCACTTCAAACTTGAATCCGCGAGGCGAAAGAAATTAACAAATCAAGCAGCAGGCTCCCGCGCTTTCTCACGGCCAATTGTGCCGGCCACTATCCACGTCTGGAGGATGTGGCTGCTTAATGCCTGATCAATTTCCCGGAATGAAAGGTAGAGTCGCCGTGGTAACCGGTGGCTCGCGGGGCATAGGGCGGGCGGCGATTGAATGCTTTGCCAAGCTCGGTACGCACGTCGTCGTCAATTACCTGAGCGATGAAAGTGCCGCTGCGGAAACTGCGCGAGCCGCGGAAGCATCCGGCGTGGACGCGATCGCCGTCAAGGCTGATATTTCTGTCCTCGACCAGGCCACGTTCCTGATTAAAAAAACAATAGATCGCTTCGGTAAAATTGATTTTCTCGTGTGCAACGCCGGTATCTGGGAAGGCAGTCCGATCGATGAAATGAGCGAACAGGTTTGGGATCGGATGATCGATCTGAATTTGAAGGGAACCTGGACCGTTTGTCATGCGGCCGTGCCGCACATGAAAAAGCAAAGCTTTGGACGGATCGTAATTGTCAGCTCAACCGCCGGTCAGCGCGGCGAAGCGAACGTTTCGAATTACGCAGCTTCGAAGGGCGGGCAAATATCATTCACGAAGTCGCTCGCCGCTGAGCTCGGGCCATTCGGCATCAATGTTAATTCGGTCGCTCCCGGATGGGTTGATACTGATATGTGCGCGGACGTGTTCAGCGATCCACGCTTCAAAAAATCGATCGAAGATTCGATTCCACTCGGCCGGGTTGCAACCGCGCACGACATCGGCTGGCCGATAGTTTTTCTTTGCACCGAATGGGCGCGACATATCAACGGGGAGATTCTCAACGTTAATGGCGGCTCAGTCCTTTGCGGATAAAGCATGTTGACAGGAAAAGAATGACGCAGAGCAAGCAGCAACCAATCACCCTCGGAATCGAAAAACTGTTAAAGGGAAGCCGTAAACTGCTGGGCAGCGCGCGGGTCGGGCTGGTTTGCAACCAGGCTTCGGTAGATCACAACCTTCATCATGCGGCCGATCTCTTTCATGAACATCCCGACATCAATCTGACGACGCTGTTCGGACCGCAACACGGCATTCGGGGTGACGTTCAGGACAATATGATCGAAACGTCACACGGCCGAGACGCGAAAACCGGCTTGCCAATTTATTCACTCTACAGCGAAACGCGCGAGCCGACTGAAGAAATGTTGCGCGAAGTCGATGTGATTGTCTTTGACCTGCAAGGCGTGGGTTGCCGGATTTATACTTTTGTGTACACACTCGCAAATTGCATGCGGGCGGCGAAGAAGTACGGCAAGAAGGTGATCGCCTGCGATCGGCCGAATCCCATTGGGGGCGTCAAGGTTGAAGGGAATGTTTTGGATTCGGCATTCGCATCTTTTGTCGGCCAGTTTCCGGTTCCGACTCGCACCGGCATGACCGACGTCGAACTCGGCCGAATGTTCAATGATCAATTTGGAATCGCCTGCGATCTCGAGTGCCTGACATTGGACGGCTGGTCGCGTGAGCTCTGGTACGACGAGACCGACGGCCCATGGGTGTTGCCTTCGCCAAATATGCCGACAGTTGATACGACGAGCGTTTTTCCCGGCAGCGTGCATCTTGAGGGCACGCAGATGTCGGAAGGACGCGGCACGACGCGGCCGTTCGAGATCGTGGGAGCGCCTTACATCAATTCGGCGGAATTTGCTGATGCGTTGGTCCAGTTGGATTTACCCGGGGTTTACTTTCGTTCCTGCGTTTTCCTGCCGACATTTCAGAAGCACGCCGGCAAAGCCTGCGGGGGAGTTCAGATACACGTTACCGATCGGCAGGCGTTTAAGCCGGTTATAACCGGAGTAGCGATCGTGAAAATGGCGCACGACATGTATGGTGAGCAATTTCGTTGGAAGGATCCGCCATACGAATATGAGTACGATCGGAACCCCTTTGACATAATCTCAGGCGGATCGGCGTTACGGGAAGCAATTGAGCGAGGTGATGAACTTGGAAGTATCGAAGCTTCCTGGCAGGCGCCTTTGCAGGAATTCAACCAGGTGCGGCAGGGATTCCTGCTCTACTGAACTTTACTGCCGGACGGGTTCACGCGAGAATAAAGTTGCGTCTTAACTGTAATCATTCAACTGTGACCCGCCGACAGCTGATATTTTGACCAGCGTATTACTGGAAGGAGACGATTTTGGCTTCAAAAGAATTTAGTTCCGCGCGGACAGCCGAAACGCCGGCCGGTGCCTGGCTGATGGGCGTCGCCGCATGGGCCGTCCCGGGGCTGGGACATTTGTTGCAAAGACGTTGGGTGAGGGGCGCTCTGTTGGGCGGAGCGGTATGGGTGATGTTCGTGCTTGGAATCTCGCTGGGTGGCCATCTGTTTGGAGTGAGCAGCAAAGATCAGGGCCTGGCGGGAATGCTTCAGATACTTCCCATGATTGCTGATGCGGGTTCCGGATTGCTTTACGTATTCTGCTGGCTGACGAATACGGGTTTTGTGGAAAACGCACAGTTGGTTACTTCTGAATACGGAGATAAGTTTTTGTTGGTGGCCGGTCTTCTGAACTATCTGGCGATGCTGGACGCGTTTGACATCGCGGCGGGGAGGAAGAGGTGAGACATCTTCTCTGGATGGCGGTATTCGCCGGCCTGACCGGGGTGGTTTTCGGCGCGGTAGCTAAAGGCACAAATCGGGATCGTTTGGTCTATGGTCTGAAAGTTTGCGGCGAGTTCATGTTCATTGGTCTCGCGCTTGGCTGGATTCTTTACTTCCTACCGTGGAAATAACATTTCGGAAGCGCGTAGTGCGGGAGTTTGATGGCCTTAGTGCAAACGGAAGCAATTGTCCTTCGCACGTATAACCTTGCCGAAGCTGATCGAATTGTGCTCTGCCTCACACGCAGTGCCGGGCTGGTGCGCGGTGTTGCCCGCGGCGCGCGCCGGCTGAAAAGTCGGTTCAGTGGCGCGCTTGAGCCCTTCACAGTGATCGCTCTGACCTTCCACGAAAAAGAGAATCGCGAACTTGTTTCGCTGTCCCAAACTGAAATTCTCAAATCGTATTTTGACCTCGCCTCCGACCCTTCCGTCGCGGGTGCGCTGGCCTACATGAGCGAGCTCCTCGTCGAGTTTGCGGCGCCACACGAAGCGGATGAAAAGCTTTTCCGGATGGTGTCAGCGTGCCTGAGCGCGATTGGTGATAATCCGGACGATGTGCAGCCCGTGCTGCGATATTTCGAGATGTGGCTGTTACGTCTTTCGGGGTTTTTGCCGGATTATCGATCATGCTCAGAATGCCGCGCGGCATTGGACGATGCTGGAATCTATGTCAATGCCGAAGCAAGGCCACGCTGTTACCGGTGCAGCCGCGGCGCCGGAAGCCTTTTAACCAACGAGACGCGTGAATCAATGTTTGCCACGCAAAAACTCTCCCCGATTGAATTCGCGAGGGCTTCGCGAAGTCTGACCGCGGCGGCTCGCGAGCAATTCGCCGACCTGACACATCGACTACTGTTAGCCGTCCTCGAAAAGCGGCCGCGCACTTCCGGTTCGTGGTTTCCGTCCGAGCTAAATACGGCGGGGAGCCAGCCAGGGTAGCGTTTTGATTATGCGCCAGCGCAGGCTCATTGAACGATACATATTCGCGGCAATCTTGCCGTACGCGCTGTTGTCGCTGGTGCTGCTGACTTCCATTCTGTTCCTGCAACAAACCGGCCGCTATACCGAACTAATTTTTCGCACCGCGGTCCCTCCCGGCCTGGTCTATAACCTGAGCCTTGCGCTACTGCCCGCCGTTCTGATCTTCACCTTACCGTTATCGATTCTCGCGGGAACGATTATCGGTTTTGGCAGACTGGGCAGCGACAGCGAAGTCATCGCCATGCGGGCCGCCGGGACCGGCACCTGGAAGATGATCTGGCCGGCTCTGTTCCTGGGCTTGATTGCCTCCGCCGGCGCCACGTATCTCAACCTGAAAGAGGCGCCCGACGCGCAACAGCTCCTGCTCAAGGTTGGAATCCAGGCAGCCCTTTATAAGCTCGACTCTCCGGTGGAGCCGCGTTCATTCAACACAGATTTGCCGGGTTCCGTGATTTATGTTCGGGATGGAGATCGGACGCAGGGAAAGTGGGGACGGGTTTTTATTTTTTCGCAGGAACGGGACAAATCAACACGCCTCGTCACCGCGCAGTCCGGCCGCCTCGATTCATCGGCCGACAAATCAGAACTGGTGCTCGAGAATGCGATGATGACGACCCTCCCGGCCGATGCCGCAGGGCAGAATGGCTCTTACGTCGTTGAGCGACTTTCACAGCTTCGCATTCTCTTTAATACGGGTCGCGGTGACTTGCTTGCTCGCCTGCAAAGACCGAACGAAAGCCCTGAGGAGATGGGTTGGGCTGAATTGAGGCAGTCTTTGTCGAAGAGCTCAGGACGCGATCGGCGAGACGCGGAAACCGTTCTTCACAGGCGGTTGACCTTTTCACTTTCGCCGCTGGTCTTCGCGCTGTTCGGGGCGGCGTTGGCGCTGCGAGTGCGCCGGGGAAGCCGCGGCTTCGGCGTATTACTATCGCTGGGTGTAGTGATTCTCTATTACATGATTGCTCTCGCCGGTGAGCAAATGATCAAAGCCGGCACAGTGAGGCCGGCCGTGGGGATCTGGGTAGCGACCGTCCTTGTCTTGCTGGCGAGCGCGGTACTTCTTCTTTCGCCGCGTTTCCACCTGGAAACATGGTTCAAAAGAGGATCGCGAGAAGCGGTTAATCCGAATCTGGCAACTGAAACTGCCAAAGTCTCCCGTCCTTCACGTTTCCGCCGTTTCCTTCTGGGTTTTACGCTACTCGACAAAGACATCCTTCGTGGCATGGCTATCAGCTTTGTTCTCGGATTCATAGGCCTGGTAGCGATCTTCAACATTTTCACTTTGTTTGAAATGTGGCGCTTCATTTCCTGGAGTCGCGCCGGAATGACGCTGGTCGCAAAGTACCTGTTCTATTTGTTGCCGCTGGTGAGCGTGGAAATCGCGCCCGGAAGCGTCCTGGTAGCGGCGTTGATTACCTATGCCCTTACCGCTCGGCGCAGCGAGGCCATCGCCTGGTGGGCCAGCGGTCAGAGCGTCTATCGTCTGATGGCCCCTGGATTGGCGTTCGCGATGGCGATTGCCGGAGCGCTTTGGCTGGTTCAGGAGCGCGCGATGCCCGGAGCAAATGTGCAGCAGGACAGTCTGCGGGCGCGGATTCGCGGCGCGATTGCATCGGTATCGCCGAGCTCAGGGCGGCGCTGGCTGGTGAGCACAAATGGAAAGCAGATTTACTCGTACGAGTTTGACGAACGTGAACAGAAGCTGTTGAATCCTGTGGTTTTTGATTTTGACGAGAAGGCAACGAACCTGGTGCGGGTGACGACAGGCGAGGAAGGGAAGTGGGTCAATCCAAATCAACTTCAGATTGACGATGCCCGCATGATCAATGTAAGCGGTGAACAAATTACCCGCGAGGTTTTCAGCCAGATAGACATTAACGGCGCTGACCCGCCGAGTGTTTTCAAACCAACCGTCGCGCGTCCTTCGCAGCTAAGCTCTGCGAGCTTGCGTGCTTATGTCAGCAACTTGAAAAAGCGGGGCGTGGACACAGCATCGCTCGCCGTCAGCCTGCAGCGGAAATACGCTGATCCGTTTGGAGTAATTGTGATGGCGCTGCTCGGAATGCCGCTGGCAGTGTCATTCGGCCGCAAGAGTGCGGTCGTGGCGTTGTGTTCGGCGGTCGGAGTGAGTCTGGCGTTCTGGCTTGTCACGGGCGGATTCGAGCAGTTAGGTGACCATGGTTTGCTGCCGCCGGCAGTCGCCGCCTGGGCGCCTATCGCCATCTTTGCCGGCAGCGGATTTTATTTTATTTCGCGCGTGCGGACGTGAGGTTCTAAAACTGGGGGTCAGGCTTGCGATGTTTGCGATTCTCAATCGGTTCCTGTTGGGGCAGAATCGCAAAGATCGCAAGCCTGACCCCAGCTACCGGCTCCGCACACCATCTTTGGCGCTTCTGGTCCAGCGGGGCTCAATACCAGGATGCCCGAAGGCCGATTGCTGATTGTTTTCCTTCATCGAACTTGCCATCGCGTCCCATGGGATCGGCGCTTTTTTGGCACCGATCCGGGAGCCGGTAAAGGAAACATCAGCGACTTCGCCGAGTTATGCGCTATGTGGCCCGTCATTTGGTGGTGCTCCTGATGAATATGCCCGGAGAAGACCGTTACATTCTTGTGCCGCAATGAACCCAGGCCGGTCGACGCCTCATCTGTATCCTCATAGCAAAGCAACGCTGTAACTCAAAAATGTCCGCCATCTAACCATACCGACGTGGCTTCCCAAATATTCCCGCGGTCTTCAATTGGTTGTGGAGCGGGAAGCAGAAGGGAGGACTCACACGTACTTCTTGCCCCGTAGTCCGTTTGAGGTGAGTGCAGGCCCAGTCGACGATCAGAAGTCGGTGTGGGGCATCGTCATCGTGACAGCGTTGAGCTGATAGAGAGTCCTACCGGCAAGTCAGCAGAAGTAGATACTCCTCGCTGGGCTTGATCTGCTTAACTAGCCTAAGAGGATAAGGTAGCAATACCCCCAAACCCAGCACATTAGTAGCACACCCAAAAAGAGCGTCTGTCCCGGATCGTGAAATTATTGATGGGACTGGCGATTCGATGAGTTTGGAAACGCCCGACCTCCGACGTGCGATGATCGAATCCCAAAGAAAAAGTTAGCGCATGTTCATGGCGCTAACTTATTAAGTGGCAATAACTTATTGAAAGAATGGCGGAGCCGACGGGACTCGAACCCGCGACCTCCGACGTGACAGGCACAAATCCTGAGCATGCAATTAGAGGATTTTCGTGCGGAACGAATAAGTTACCTCGTCACAGTGCGACACGGAACGACAGCGAGTGACACGCGCGCGCAACGGTTAGTGTCTCACCTACTGACACAGCGGCAAGCATGACGGCTTGTCGCTTTTTTTGTGGAGAGTTCAAAATGAATGTCCCGTTCTCGCGCGGGACTTGCCATGCTCGGGGTAGGTGGTCAGACTAATTATTGATATTACCTAGCGTCTTCTCGAGGTCGGGCAACTGGTCTGTTTCAATGTACTTTAGTATTTCCTCGCCGCGCTGCTTGTGCCAAGAATCCTTCATTCCGTCGGTTGTCTTTCTAAGGAGATTCACAATATCCGGTTCCTGATTGAGTCTGTAAAACCGTTGATGCATCGCCTCAAAAACGAACATTATATCAAGCTGATTCGTCTCGTCTTTTTCTTCACGCAGTCTTTGCACCAAGATCGGTAGCACCGGCTTCCCTTCACGAGCGATATCGTCTGCCAACTCGATTTGGGGAGGCTCAACGTAACGCATTCCAGCAAGATAAAAGTCAATTCGTCTATTAGGCGGAAGTTTTTTCATCGCCTCGCGTTGTTGTGCTGGCGACAGATCAAGGAACTCACGATACTCCTTAGGTATTCTATTACAACTGGAAAAAAGACAAGCAAATAAGACAACAGACGCCAGCGGCGAACTCGCCTTAATGCCTGAAATTCTTACATGGATCATCACCGAACCTCTGCGGAATAGTTTTCCTTAGCAGAAAATCGGAAAAATCGGGGTCAGGCTTGCGATTTTGCGATTCTCGATCATTTGCTTCTCAAGTATTCCCTTAGAAATCTCGGACGTTAGATTGCTAAAGTTTGTATCGCCGCGCACCTTTATTCGGGCTGCATCGGAAAATCGGAAAAATCGGGGTCAGGCTTGCGATTTTGCGATTCTCGATCATTTGCTTCTCAAGTATTCCTTAGAAATCTCGGACGTTAGATTGCTAAAGTTTGTATCGCCGCGCACCTTTATTCGGGCT
>Ga0207685_10000056_pt1 | contig 34032 bp, 31 predicted proteins | sample LARL111metaG_FD_184350 | JGI IMG/M metagenome (GOLD analysis project Ga0207685, IMG submission 184350) | Corn, switchgrass and miscanthus rhizosphere microbial communities from Kellogg Biological Station, Michigan, USA - LAR L11-1 metaG... | ecosystem: Host-associated > Plants > Roots >...
GCTTACCAACGCGCGCTCGAGACCACGCACGATAAGACTCATGCGCGCTTAACCGTGCAGCGCAAGATCGTCTCGACGCTGCGGGCGATGTGGATCAACCAGACGCCTTATTGTGATGAGCTGATGCCTTGAGGATGCGAACATCAATCGTCGCCTGACTGAATCAAGTGGCGCAGTCGTCGAGTGAGAGTTATCGTCATTGCTAAACCGACACCTTATGGGCCGGGGCGGAGTCTCTAAACCAATTCGTAGGCCGGAATCCCGACTCGTCGGGGTTTTGAGTCTCGTCCAATGGATAGGCCCGCACCGGACCGCCAACTTAAGGGCAAGCCCAACCGGACCATAGGCCGCGAAACTTCGTGAGTCTCACATACCTGAATGGCTGCTAAAGCAAAAAACAAAACGGTCGATAGAAGGTTTGTCGGTTGAGTGACGTGGTGACCTCCAAGTAGCTCGGTGGCCCAACTTGAAACGCCAGCCGGCGAGTCGTTAATAGCCCTCCGAAGTCAATAGACTTTGGCGCTTAAGGAGATGTCTACGCTTGACTCCGACTTTCATACCCGATTTGTTGGGCCAGGTCTCATTCTTAACTCGTCAGTGAATTCTAATCTAACTCTACTCCTTCAGAAGTGCCCACGCCGCATGTCCATAAATCCCCATCAGAACCGCCGAGACGATCCCATATATCACGGCATGCCTGGTGTCGTTTTGCACACAAATTAAAATGACTATAGGGAATACGATTACGGCCAGGCACACGACTATTTGAAGGTGCACAAAGATCCTGATAACTATCTTCTTTCTCCATTTTGAATAGCTCTCTGTCCATTCAAATGCGACTTTATTGATTTCGCCCATGTCTGCCCGGATCTCTTTCTCGTAAGCGCGTAGATGTTTTAGGTAATAAATGACCAGAGACTGTTTGAGTAGATTGAATATGCCCACAATAATTACGACAATGAGGATGGTAAGGAACCCATAAAAAAGCAGCAGGCTTTGGTCAGTTTTGTCTATTTTGTCTATTTGGCCAGTCTTGTCTATTTTGTCAGGTTTAAGATAATCAACAATCGGCTTCCAAGCGAATGCCAAACCGCCTACGCCAAATAGCTTGATGTCATCAAAAGAACTCTGAACATAAGACGCGCACCTTTCGCTCAGACGGACATATTCCTTATAGACATATTCTAGTGACGTGGTGTTAATTTCCGTTTTGGGCATAAGAAATTTACCGCGGTTGTTGGTGAACAAAAGGCCCAACTATTAATTATGCATCAAGCACCATAGTACCCGGATACGCGATGTTATCCGTGACTCATAATACGCTCCAGCGGCGCAAAAAACATCTGCGTCTCCCTCAGCAAGATGGTTTTCTTTATTGCTAAGACAGATTTCTTTAAGCCACACAAACGTTTCTAAGTGGATCGGTCCGTGGCTGAATCATAATCCCGTCAATTACGGTAATATGCATCGCCGATGGCCAACCGGAAACTCCTCGACCAGGTGCGCGATGTCGCTCGCTTCAGACATCTCAGCCTGCGAACCGAAGAAGCCTACCGCAATTGGATCAAGCGATACATTTTCTTCCACGGCAAACAACACCCAAAGGACCTCAACGCGGAGCATATCCGGACGTTTTTGACGCATCTCGCCGTCAACGAACACGTCGCTGCTTCAACTCAGAACCAGGCATTCAACGCCCTCGTGTTTCTTTATCGCCGGGTCCTGCGGATGGAGGAGCTGGACATTCATGGTGTCGAGCGGGCGCGCCACTCGAGACGGTTGCCCGTGGTGTTTACAAAGGCTGAGGCGACCGCGTTGATTGCCCAAATGAAAGATGAGTATCGATTGATTACTGGCCTCTTGTATGGCTCGGGACTACGCATCATGGAAGCTGTACGATTGCGCGTCAAGGACCTTGACTTTGCGCGTAGCGAAATCATCGTGCGTGACGGCAAAGGAGAACAGGATCGAGTGACGATGTTACCGCGGGCGCTGAAAAACCCTTTAATTCAGCAAATGGCGGTCGCGCACGAGCTACACGCTGATGACCTGAAGCGCGGGTACGGCGCCATCTATTTGCCCTGCGCCCTGGAAAGAAAATACAGAAACGCAGCTAAGGATTTTGTCTGGCAGTATGTATTCCCCGCCGACAAATTATCAATTGATCCGCGCACAGGCGAAGTAAGACGACACCACATTTCTGAACAGAACGTGCAGCGTGCGGTAAAAATTGCGCTGCGCCTGGCAGGAATTAAGAAGAATGGAAGCTGTCATTCTTTTCGACATAGCTTTGCGACTCACCTGTTAGAAGACGTATACGATATTCGGATCGTCCAGGAGTTGTTGGGTCACAAGGATGTGCGCACTACGATGATCTATACACATGTCCTGAATCGCGGCGGACGAGGCGTGCGAAGTCCGTTGGATGGGTAAGAGAGAAGGGGTAAAGGGGGAAGGGGGAATAAATAGAAATTGCAAATTGGAAATTGCAAAGTGCAAATTGCAAAGTCTTTAGCTCATGCTTGAGTGAAAGAATGCGAAAAGAACTCCCTCACCGGCACGCACGGACAACTCCGGAATTTACTAATCACGACTTACGATTTAGGATTCACTGCTTGTGATATGCAGGCGGGGAAGTCTGCGATTCGCCGACAAAGATGCCGGTGCTCTGCTTTGGACAAAGAAGAAGATCAAGGTTCTCATTCAAACCCGGCTTCAGCCGGGTGATCGGGAGTATCAGGAAAAGGGGGGAAACCGTTTTAAACGGTTTCCAAGTCTTAGCTTGGCGCAGTTTCACCTGGCTAAAGCCAGGTGTGAATGAGACCGGATTGGCCTGAAAGCATTCGAAAGCCTCCGGTATCCGAACAACTTTTTGTGCAAAGCCCCGGCGCTCCAAAAATGAAGTCTCTGATCATCGGCACGGCCGGGCACATCGATCATGGCAAGACGGCGCTGGTGCGCGCGCTGACGGGTATCGACGCGGATCGCCTGCCCGAAGAAAAGCGGCGCGGCATTACGATCGATATTGGCTTTGCCGATCTCGATCTCGGAGATGTGCGCATAGGGTTTGTCGATGTGCCGGGCCACGAGCGCTTTGTCAAGAATATGCTGGCCGGCGCGCACGGCATTGATGCGGTCGCGCTGGTAATCGCCGCCGACGAGAGCGTCATGCCGCAAACGCGCGAGCACTTTGACATCTGCCGCCTGCTGAATATTCAGGCTGGCCTCGTCGTGATCACGAAAACAGATCTGGTCGAAGACGATCTGCTGCAGTTAGTACGGGCCGAAGTAGAAGAGCTGGTGAGTGATTCATTTCTCGAAGGCGCGCCGATTCTGACGGTGAGCTCGCGCACCGGCGAAGGAATCAGTGAGCTAAAGGAAGCATTGCGCGAAATCGGATCAAAGGTTCCTTCGCGCCCATCGGATTACGTGACGCGCCTCCCCATCGATCGCGTGTTTACGATGCGCGGGTTTGGCGCTGTAGTAACCGGAACTCTGATCGCCGGCGAGATTGCCGAAGGAGACGAGTTGGAGTTGCTGCCATCGCGCCGACATGCCCCCAGGAGATCCGCGCCCTCCCTGACGGTCGGGTTTCTGCAAACGCGAGGTCATGCGCAGAAGCGCGGCGTGCGAACGAAAACAAAAGCGCCCTCTCTCACGGTCGAGTTTCTGCCGGGCACGCGCGTGCGCGCACGCGGTGTCCAGGTGCATGGCGCGGCGGTCGCGCGCGCCATTGCCGGACAACGTACGGCAATAAATTTGAGCGGAGTCGAAACCTCGGCGCTTGAGCGCGGGATGGTGCTGGCTTCGCCCGAACACCTGCGGCCGACACAGATTGTCGATGCGCACATTCAACTTTTGCCGAATGCTCCGCGCGCGCTGCGCTCGCGACAAAGGGTGCGCGTGCACCTCGGCGCGGCTGAGGTGCTGGCCCGCGTGCGTCTCCTGGAAGAGACGAATGAGATCAAGCCGGCCGCGAACGGATTTGCGCAGCTGCGCTTTGAATCGCCGATTGTCGGCGTGATGAAAGATCGTTTCATTCTGCGTTCGTATTCGCCCCAGCAAACTATCGGCGGCGGAACAATCCTTGATCCGTTTGCGCCAAAACACCGGACGCGCCAGCTCAGTGAAGCGCGCAGCCGATTAAAAATATTGCTGGAGGGTGACCGGGCCGAACAGCTCGCGCAGTTTGTTATCGCGGCCGATCATAATGGTCTGCGCCGGAAGGATCTGGCCGCGCGGACCGGCTGGCGCGATGAAGTGATTGAAGACATCGCGCGGGAGGTGCTTAAGAATGGCGCGCTGATCGAAACCGAGGGTGTGTTTCTCAGCCGCGCGAGTTTTGATCAGCTAAAAGAAAGCGGCCGGGCAGCAGTGGCCATCCATCATAAACGCGAGCCGCTGTCACGGGGATTGGCGAAAGAGACACTGCGCGAGCAGCACTTTCCGAATTCACCCGAAGTCTTTCGCGCGGTGCTGGCCGAATTGGAAAAAGAGGGCGCGGTCGTTTCGGAAAAGGACATTGTGCGGGCGCGGGCGCATACGCGCGAGCTCTCAGACAGTGATGCGCAGTTGCGTGAGCGGCTGGAGAAAGTCTATCGCGACGCGGCGCTCGAGGCCCCCACGATTGCGGAAGCGCTGGAGCGCGCGAAGGTGACTGCTGCGGGACAGCAACATGCGCGAAAGATTCTGCAACTGCTGATTGATGGCGGCGTCCTGGTGCGCGTCCAGGGAGAAATGTTTTTTTACCGGAGCGCGCTGGAAGAGTTGACGAAGAAGCTGCGAGCCCGCGCCCAGAACTCAGATCGCGCGATTGATGTGGCCACGTTCAAGGAGCTTGCGGGTGTTTCGCGAAAATACGCGATCCCGCTCCTGGAATATTTGGATCGCGAGCGGGTGACGAGGCGTGAGGGCGATCGAAGGGTGGTCTTGTAGGTGTCGGGTAGCGAAGTTAGGTGTTCGGAGTACCGCTTTCAGGCAGCCGCCTAAAGGCGGTACTCCAAACGAAAGCAAACTCGGATTCCAATGCCGCTTGTCTTCTCAATTCTCTGTGGTTCTGTGTTCGGTGGCCAATTTCAGGCCAGTGCCAGCGCGACGTGGAGGGCGAATAACACGGTCATTACCGTCAGTAACGAAACAAAAAGAACGCGGATGATTTGATCCCAACAATGCAACCGGCCGGCTGACGCGAGCGCGAAGAATACCGGAAAGATCACCATGACATAACGCGCCATCGATTGAAGTGATAACGTCGCCGACAAAGGAACAATCAACGAGATAAGTCCATAGACAGCCGGCGCCCACCGCCGCCGCCACAAGAGCACTCCGCAACATACTAACGCCAACACTACCGCGCAGAAATTTAGCAAACGAAAATCCCAGCGCTCAGCCAGCACGAGCGGGTTCATCAAATAATTGAACAAGGGCCGCAGGAAAAAGTTGGGTGCGTGTCCCCACGCTGCCTGGATATCAAAAAAGGCGAGCGCATTTCCGGTAGTCTGCCGCAGGTAAATCATAAAGGCGATGAGCCCTAGCGGCATTAGCCCAAAACTCATCAATTGCGGACGCAGGCCGCGGCCACGGTATCTTTGCCAGTAGAGAATTAACAATGCTGGTATCAGGAACAAACCGGCCAGACGCGTTGCCGATGCGAACGCTCCTAGCGCGCCGGCTCGCCACCACATTTGCCGCTGCGCGCAATAGAAGCTCGCGACTGTCAATAACAGAAACAAAGATTCAGTAAACGGAAAAGAAAAAAAGTAGCTGGTGGGAAACGCCGCAAGATAAAAGACCGCGCGCGCAGCGCCGGCGTTGTCAGAGCCAAAGAGTATTGCCGTTTGGTGAAGAAACATCAGGGCCGCGAAAAAGAAGATGTTCGATAGAAGACTCGCGGTCAGCGGAAACTCTCCCGTGATTCTGGCCGCCGCATTAATGATTAGGGGAAAGAGCGGAAAGAACGCCCAGTTGTGCTGCTGGTCAGTGTTGAATTCTTGTTTCTCGTAACCGTCCCGCGCGATGTTCAGATACCAAACGGCATCCGCGGCAACGACGGCTTGTTGTGCACGTTGCAGAATTCCCTGCTCTCTTAAGGAAACGTCCACTTCATCGACAGGACCACCAAGCGCCGGGATGTTTTTCACTTCGCGATGCGCGTTCGTGACCAGCAGAAGCGCGCCCAGCACAATCAAGCGCGTAAGTGTGAAAGCAAAAGCCGCTGAGCGAAAGGCCTCATCGCGCCAGATGCGATTGAGGAAGTTTTTGAGAGAAGTCAACATGTCTTTCGCTCCCCCCGTTGGGAGAGAGAGTAAGGGAAAGGGAGAAAGAGTTCTGCACTCTCAATATGATCGTTGAGTTTTAGCGCTGCCGTCGCTATCCTCTGCGCACTCGTGTCAGAAGCTAAAACGAAAATGCGCCTTGAGAGCTGGTACCGTTTTGCCTCCGGCAAGTCGGGCACATTTGTTCTTTCTGTTTTGTTCACGCTGTTAATGATTCGCAAATGGCTCTTTCCGCTCGGCTCGATCTGGTATCAAAACGGCAAAGTGATGGACGATCCGGCCCTGCTGGTCTGGAGCTTGTGGCATTTCAACGAATCGGTTCTCGCGGGCAGGAACCCCTATTTTACAAACTCGATTTTTTATCCCGCCGGCGCGCACATTCTTCACCCGATTTCGGCCGAAGGATTTTTTCCGCTCACGTTGCTGGTGAAGATTATCACGGGCCGGAGTGTAATGTACCCGTTTTACGCCTATCGAATTGCCATTCTCGCCTGTTTCGTTTTGTTGCTCTATCTCAGTTATTGGTTTTTGCGATCGGTAGGAATGACGGCAGTTGCCGCTGCTACTTCGGCGACGGCTTATGCCTTTCATCGCTTCTATATCGATCACTCGCCACATCTGCATGTGCTGGCCGGCTTTTTTATTCCGCTGACCGCCATTGTGCTCTTGAGGCTCTATCGAAAGCCGAACAGATCGAACCTGTTCGTTGCCGCGACGACGATGGGCTTCGCTCTGTACTTTACTGAAATCCTTTTCTACATCCTGCTGGCGATCAGTTCCCTGCTGATCGTGATGGCGATGTTTCCTGCGTACCGCAAAGAACTCGCGGAAAAGTTACAGGCCCTGGGATGGAAGCAAATCTGTCTGGCAGTTTTTCTTTTCGGTTTGATCCTTTTGCCCGCCGTTCATAAACAATTAGCCGGAAACGTACTCAAGCCTGCGCCAATCGAGTCGTCAAATCTCTCTGCGAATCTGGCAGCTTTCTTTATTCCCAATCCCCAGCGCACCCCGCTTTATGGAAGCCTGTTTTCCACGCTGACTTCAAAACCCATCATCGGCGTGGGCAGTCATGAGATCTTTGTCGGATTTCCCTTGCTGCTGTTCGGAATCGTTGGTTTGATCGCAACCCGGCAGAGATTAATCAGAATTGCAGCGGCGCTTTCACTCGTCTTTTTTGTGCTCAGTCTGGGGCCCACGCTGAAAGTTTTCGGCAGCGACACGGGCGTGCCGATGCCCTATGCGCTGTTAATGAAAGTGCCGCCTTTCGATCTGTCGCGAACGCCGGCGAGATTGGTTGCCATTGGCCTGTTTTTTCTAATGGTCGTCGCAAGTGCCGGAGTATCGTGGATGCAAAGATCAATTTCCCGGCAGCGCGGCCGAACGTTGAGCGTGGTTGCGGCTCTCGTTGTTTTTGTCTGGACTGCAGCCGAAGCTTATACGCCGCCGCATCCGCAAGCGAAGTTTCTTCCGCCCCCGGAATTGAACGCCATCGTGGCCGGACCGGTAATCAATTTGCCGCTTTCACGGTTTGACGGCTACGCCTTGCTGCTCCAGGTTTTTCATCATCAACCGATCGCGACCGGTTACACGTCGCGTTATTCTCTGGAGCAAATAGATGAGGTGAATTCGCTCGCGAAAATCGTTGACCGCGGCGGTTCGCAACTTTGCGCAGAACTCGGACGAGCCGGCTTTCGCAACATCATCGTGGCCCCCTTAACCAGACTTGAGGCTCCCTTTGATCTCGACGGGTGTTCCCTGAACGTGATCGATCTGCGTAAACCGGTAATTACCTTTCCACCTTACAGCGTCGGAACGCGAATCGATTTTTCGAAGAGTGAGGCGGATCGTTTTCTGTTCTATGGCTGGAGCAATCGCGAAGCGACTTCGCGTTGGACCGATCATGGACGCGCGGTCGTGGCGTTCAAATTGGATCGAGTCGGCGCCACTACTCTACGAATCAGCGCGGGCCCATTTCTGGCGCCCGGTAAACTCAATGCACAACACGTAACCATAAAATTGAATGACCGGGAACTGGCTACTCTCGTGCTCACTGAGGCGGCTTTTAAGGAGCACACAATTCCTTTACCCGCGGGAGCGCTACAGAACGAGAACGTGTTGAGCTTTGAAATTCCCGACGCCGACTCGCCGAGAAACGCCGGGGCCGGCGAGGATTATAGATTGCTCGGAATCAACGTGCAGTGGATCGAGATTGACTAAGCGCCTATCCCGGGATTCAAGCCAGGCCGGATCGTATAATAACCAGAATGATTTCAGCGATCCCTGCTTACCTCGAGAATGCGAACGCCAGGATCCTGAGTCTGGCCATTTTGATCGTAATGTTCGCGGTCTTCTGGATCTCTCCGGTAAAGCAGGTGACGGACTCGGCTTATTCAATGCTGCTGACCCAAAGCCTGATCGAGCATCGAACATTTTCTCTGGAACAGTATTCAATACCGCGACTCGAGCCTAAGCCGCGCGGATACTACACGCAGGACGGGAATATTTATCAACTCGAACTCGTCGGCGATCATATTTTCTACCATTTGCCGCCCGGCAGTTCTGTGTTGTCGATCCCATATTTCGCCGCCGGCCGCGTCTTTGGGCTTTCCGTGACCAACCCCGACGGTACTTACAGCGATGCGAAAGAAGTCCGAATTGAAGCCGGGCTGGCCGCGCTGCTAATGGCCATCTTTGTAGTTATTCAATATTGGACGGCAAGACTGATGTTGCCGGCGAGTTGGAGCATGATTGTCGCCGTTGGCGCCGCGCTGGGGACCCAGGTCTGGAGCACCGCGTCGCGAGCAATGTGGAGTGATACGTGGGGAATTCTGCTGCTGGGCGCGGCCATCTATCTTGTGTTGGCGCACGAGATGGCCAGGCGAAAAATGAACTCGATTGTGTTTGCGACCCTCTTGGCCTGGATGTATTTCGTGCGGCCGACAAACTCTGTTCACATTGCGGCGATCACGATTTATGTTTTCCTCTTTCATCGCGAATTAATCGTTCGGTATCTCCTTACCGGCGCCGCATGGCTGGGTGCTTTTGTCGCGTACTCGTGGCACTACTATCATCAACTGCTGCCCAATTATTACCAGGCGAGCCGGCTTTACTTTGGCAATTTCTGGACGGCTCTCGCCGGACACTTGATCAGCCCGGGACGGGGATTGCTGGTCTATGTTCCAGTCGTTATTTTCATCGCTTACCTTCTTGTCCGCTATTGGCGTTACATACCGCGGCGGCGATTGGTATGGCTTTCGGTGGCCGTGATAATTGCGCATCTGTTCGTGATCTCGTCTTTTGGTCACTGGTGGGGAGGATCGAGCTTCGGCCCGAGATTTACTACCGGTCTGGTGCCGTGGTTCGGGTTGCTGGCGATACTCGGAGTGCACGCGATGCGGATCGCAAATCAGGGCAAGTCGTTTTCCAACGCATGGCGTCGCATCGAGATCACGACCGGCATAATTCTTATGCTGGCGAGCGTGATCATTAATGGCCGCGGTGCGATTTCGCGCGCGACGTGGCTTTGGAATATTCAACCCCGATTCGTCGACCAACACCCGGAGCGATTGTGGGATTGGCACGAGCCACAATTTTTGGCGGGACTGGTAAATCCTTCCCTTCCCGTCGAGCTGCCGGTGATCGGGTCGCAAACAGTTTACTTCGCCAGGCCTGAAGCGCAGGATTTTCTGTGGTATGGCTGGAGTACTCCGGAAACTGAATTTCGTTGGACGGATGGGAATCAGGCGACTGTCATCTTTGCTCTGGACCACATCAGCGACCTCGAGTTGACGATGAAGTTCGGAGCTTTCCTGGTTCCAGCAAAGCATCCACAACAGCGCGTCCGTATGAAAATCAATGGGCATCCGATGCAGCCGGTTACGATTACTGAGGCTGACGGTCAGGAATACACGTTGCACATCGCCCGGGAACTGCTCAGCGAAAGGAACGTCCTGACATTTGATTTGCCCGACGCCATCGAACCCAATCGACTCAGAAAGGACCGCGACGTGCGTCGGCTTGGCATAGCGATGTACTGGATGAATTTCCAGAGTAAATGAGTGACGCCAAGTCTCGTTTGCCGGCGACAAAAAATCCGCCGGCCTCCGGGGTCACAATTTTAGTGCTGCACAAACTCATCGGTTTCTGCTTTTGTTTACTTTTCTCGTTCGGCATCGTCTATCACCATGTCGTTCCCTTGAGCGGGGTGCCGATTGAGGCGGGCGTTCCTGCTTACGACACCGGCCAGATGATTTGGGACCTCTGGTTCGTGAACGAGTCTATAACGCACGGCCACAGCCCCTACCGGACGACTCTTGTTTTCTATCCTGCCGGTGCCAACCTTTCGCATCATACGATTGCTGTTGGTTATTTTCCCATCACATTAATCGTCAAACTCTTCACGAGGGGCGATCCTCGGTACCCGATCTATGCATACCACCTAATCATCCTTCTCGGCTTTACACTTATTTTGTACTTCACTTTTCTGGCGCTGCACGAGTGGGGTTTTGCCGGGTGGTCAGCTGCAATACCAGCCGTCGCCTACGCCTTCAGTTCATTCTTTAAGGAGCACGCGCTGCATATCAATCAGCTGGCAGGATTTACGATTCCATTTTGCGCGCTTTGCTTGACGCGGTTTTACAAGCGACCATCCTGGGTCAATGCAATTACCTGCGCGGCAGCATTCGCCTACGCACTTTATCTGACTGAGTTTGCTCTCTACATCTACTCAGTGACTGCATTCTTCGTGATCGGGTTATTAACGATCAGGGAACAACGAAAGATTATTCGTGAAAAGTTCCGGCTACCGGGCCTTCGCCGTTTGTTGGTCGCCATTGCTCTGTTTGCCATGCTGATTGCGCCGTATGCGTACTACTGGCTGACTGATTCGGTCATTCAGCCGGCCCGCCAGGAATTATCGGCATTCTCAGCGAACCTGTTGGGCTTCTTAATTCCGAATCGCATCCAGACGCCTTTGTACGATGGTTTATTTTCTCGCCTTGATCAGAAGCTGACAGTGGGTATCGGCGGACACGAAGTCTTCATTGGATTTCCCCTCTTGCTGCTGGCTGTTATTGGGGCGTTCACGCCAAAGAATAATTACCTTCGCATCGCAGGTTTGTTCGCGGTTCTCTGTTTCGTCTTGAGTCTCGGACCGAGTCTAAAGATCGCCGGAATCGATACAGGGTTGCCGCTGCCTTATGCGCTGGTAATGAATGTGCCGCCCTTCAATGCGAGCCGCTCACCCGTGCGCTTCGTGGTCATTGGCCTGTTTTTTCTGGCGATCGTTGCCGCCGGCGGAATTGAGTGGCTGAAGAGCCAGGAGGCTGCGCGATTCATGAACCAGCGCGCGCGACAAATCGTCCTTCCGGCAATTCTCGTTTGGACAATTGTCGAAAGCTATTCCTTTGTCGCCGCCCAAAAGCCATACTCGCCACCGAAAGCGATTGAAAGCATTACGCCCGGTCCAGTGCTGAATGTTCCACCGATCCTGAACGACGGCCTGGCTTGTCTACTTCAGGTATTTCACGGTCAGCCAATCGCCACGGGCTACCTGGCGCGCATGTCGGAAAAACAAATCAGTCAATATGTTGAGCTAAAACAACTATTCGATCGCGGTGATGACGACTTCTGTCGCAAGGCGCAAATGCGCGGATATCAAAACATAATCGTCGCACCAAATTATGTTCTGGCGCCGGCGCTTTCAAAACCCCTGGCTCACTGTGAAATACCGCTGGTCGATTTGGCTCGTGGCACAACCGCAGAATTCGACACTTCAAAGGCTGCCGATGGCTCTCTCCTGCTTACAGTAGGAATTCCTCATCTCGATTATGGCCGGCGAATCGATTTTGCACTTGACGAAGCTCAGGAAATCCTTGGGTACGGCTGGAGCGGCAGAGAGCCTTCAGGGCGTTGGACCGTCGCGCGGGGCGCGGCAATCAAATTTCAACTGGGCGAGAGAAAACCTGGCGTCCTTCGATTTCGGGCCGCGCCATTCCTGGTTTCGGGCAGTATCGAAAACCAGACGGTTTCCGTCGCGCTCAATCACCGGTCGATCGGCACACTCGTGATGCGTGACCCGCAGCCAGGGGAATACACGTTGTCCATCCCAGTTGAAGTATTGCGTCGCTGGAACCTGTTGAGCCTGGATCTCGAAAGCGCCGAAGCTCCGAAGAATCTCAGCCTGGGAAACGACATACGGCTCCTTGGGATCAGGGTTGAATGGATACAAATCGATATCGCCGAAAAGTAGTTCGCGCAATCGGCACATGGGTCATCGATTGCCAGTGCGGCAGACAGCTGACTATGGCATAATCGCGTGCGATTTAGGCACTCACGCGTACGGAGGAAGTTAGTCGATGAAATTACGATCGATCGTAATGGCCATCAGTGTACTGTTTAGTTCCCTGCTGTTTCTCTCGTGCGGCGGCAACACCACTGATAACACGCCGGCGAATGCGCCCGCGGGCCCGGTGCCCGTCAAAGGGACAACGGCGGCCGCTGCATTGCCGAACGAGGGGTTCAAGGCCGTGATCACCGTGGCCAATCCACCCGCCACAATGAAGCCGGGAGAAACTCAAACGCTAAAAGTGAAAATAAAGAATGCGAGTTCCGTTGCCTGGCCGGCTCGCGGACAATCCGATGCTAAATACTTTATTAAGCTGGGTGACCGCTGGTTTGATGCTGATGACAAAGCAGTTAAAAAAGACGACGGCCGCGCCGCTCTGCCTGACGATGTTGCTCCCGGCGCCGAAATAGAACTGCCCCTGAAGATTGCGGCTCCGGCGACTGCTGGAGACTACGTAATGGAAGTTGATATGGTACAGGAGCTGGTCGCGTGGTTTCGTGATAAAGGATCGGAACCGCTTAAGCTAAAAATAAAGATCCAACCGTAGGTTAGACGCTACAGAACCACGACAAGTCGGGATTCTGTCCGCATGGTTTGCGTGAGTTCCTGGAATATTCTGGCGCAAAGCCCGCTTCAGTTTACTTTGACAATCACCTCCGCGACTTCCGAGCCATTCACGGCGAACCAGCAGATGTCATTGCTCACCATATCGAACTCGATTATGTAATCTCCCACCGGCAAGGCCGGGAGATTTACCTCGACCTCAATTTGCTCACCAGGCAAGATCGCTCGTCCTTCACCGGGTGTCAGCGCCTCCCAATGAAAACTCTTGCGATAGATTTCACCGTTCGAGTGATAGACATGGCAGCCGAGCATCACCGCTCCCAATCCGGCGCTGCGGGGAAGCCAAATCGCATCACTTTTGTTAGTGACGCGGGCGCGAAGTGGAATCGTCTCGCCGGCTTTGGCGCGAACCGACCGGGGCGATATGTCGATCTCTGCAGTAAGGCCCAAACGATAGCGACTGTCACGAGGGCGCGGTTCGCCTTTGTAGAGAAAGAAATTACGTTGATTCCTGAGGAATTTACGGGTCGCCTCGACGTAACGCTTTGATGAGCGACCGCCGTCGAGAAAATCTTCGAAGTCGTCCAGTTCAATCTGATATGGATTGCCGTTGAAGACTGCCAGAGTCATTCTGGTGAAGCCGGCCACTTTGGCTGCCCGCCAAATCTCGCGAACGTCGATGTCATTTTCAATAATGCCGTGAGTTTCCATCTCGTATTGTGAACCCGCCGATTTCGAGTGTTCCGGTCCGGGCTCGGCAAAACCAGCGACCCCTCCATCAACCAGCACGCGCCCAAATTCAGTAATCACTTCCTTCGGGTTCGGCACATGATGAAGAGCGTCAAGACAGATGATCCGGTCGACGCTCTGGTCCGGCAGATCGAGACGATGGCCATCGAAGATCATGAAGCGTGGCTCGGGGTGATCGCCAAACAGTGGCTGCCGCGCGAAAAGTTCCTCCCCAATTCGCAACGCCGTCGCGGAAACATCCGCGGCGATAACTGAACAGCCCAATTGGGCCAATCCATGTGAAGCCCAGCAGGTGCCGGCGCCAAACTCAAGCACGGTCATTCCCGGACAGACCGACAAACCCTGCAGCACGGTCGCAAAGTTAATGAGAAGCTGCGGCGTTTCGTCGGGAGTCCCAAACGGCTTGGCGAGGTGATGGGTTTTATCGTCGAGCGAAGCAAAATACTGCTCTGCCAAACGGCAATGTTCCTCAATCGATTGTTCGTCGATTAATTGGCGCACGTCGATGCGCGGGTTTGAAGATTGTTCTTGATGGTCGCGTTTCAAGGGATCTTACGTCGTCTACGTTCCGGGGAAGAATTTTCGCGAGCATAGTGGAAATCGATCTCGCCAGCAAGCGTCAATGTTGATGTCCGGCAAGCCTGTCCGACAAACGTATTTGCGAACCGCAACTAATCATTGGAGCTGTCGCCCGCTCCGCGGGCTCGGTCATTCCTTTTGCATCTGATCCCGGGGCTTACGCCCCGGGCTTTATGCTGTTGCGCGCTCCGCGCGCTTCTTTCGTCCGCCATGTTGGTGCGTCAACTACATAATTACCTTTGGGGGAAGGGAGAACGGAGATCCGAATACGACGGCGTAACTCCTGGACTGGACTCAACACCTTGATTCGTGAAGTATGTCACTATCGTCACGACGATTCGCGCCAGCGCCCTTTGCCGTTCGCGCGACAATAGTTGTAAAGTGAAGTTGCTTTGGAAAGCTGACCCTCAAGGGGAGATAACTGACTCATATGCGGCTTCTTATTCTGTTTTCAATAGCGATGGTTCTGGGAGCGGGTCTCCTTGCAGCTTGCAATTCAAATGAAGCGCCAAAATTGCAACCCGCGGACTTATTTGTCGGCTCAGATGGTGTGCAGCGGATAACCCCAGAGGGGCTGCACGGATTGTGGGAGAAAGGCAACGTGCTGGTCGTTGACACGCGCGACGAGAATTCTTACAAGAGCAATCATATCAAAGGCGCGATCTCTATTCCTTCCAACCAGGTGCTGGAGCGCATAAACGAATTTCCGCACGACAAGATGATCGTCACCTACTGTACTTGACCGGCCGAACATACTAGCGCCGGTGCGGTGACTAATCTCAAAACAAAAGGAATCGAAAATGCGGCTGCTCTGGTAGGCGGCTTGAATGCATGGACCTCTGCGGGCTATCCGGTCGAGAGCACGAAGTAGAAGGCAGAAAGCAGAAGGCAGTAAGCAGCAAAAGCAAAAACCTCTCGTCCTACGCTGGCGCAAACTTTTCTGGATCAGCCATCATTCCAGAGAGCATCTTTCCGACTTCTTCATATCCTGAAGTAAGCTCATTCCGATTTGCTTCGGACAAATAGCCGCAATCAAAAGCGAAGTCGATCCATACCTGAGTTTCGCTGGCTTCCGCATCGCAATCGGTTAACTTGCTGACTAACATCGCCGGATATCTCCGTTTGCGAAACCCCTTCAGCCAGGTTCGCCGCAACGCTCCGTGAAGAGCGGCGAATCTGATCAGTAAGGGAATAAAGCTCTTCTCTTGGAAACTTCCTTGATAAGTGAAAGATTTGCATAGCGAGCTGGTAAGCGAGTTGATAGACCTTAAGGTCTCGATGTCCTCGTAGCATTTGTGAGTCTCTTTTCGATGATCGTGGGATTTATGGAATGGGAGTACCTGCTTTCTGCTTTCTGCTTTCTGCTTTCTGCTTTCTGCTTTCTGCCTACTGCTTTCTGCCTACTGCCTTCTGCCTTCTCACATCGCCTGCGGCACGGGTTGAGATCGCGTGAAGGCCGGCAGAGGCGTCACCACTCGCCCCGAAGGAACACAAAGCACCGGACAAGGAGCATTGCGAACAACCCGTTCGATCTCAGACCCGAGTGCCGGAGCGCCGCCGAAAAGAGAGGCGTGCACGGTAGTGCCAATGACGACCAGGTTAGCATCGATCTCGGCAGCCAATCCGACGATTTCCGCGTAAGGCCGCCCCTCGGCCACGTGAGTCTTGATGCGGCCGCCATCCTCGCGAGCCAAAACCTCCATCCGCTCTTTTACTTCCGCGCGCATGCGCGACAACGCTGACCGGCCACCTTCCGGAAACATCACCGATATCTGTTCGAAATAATCGCCGATAACATAGATGGCGTGCAGCTCCGCTTGCTTGCCGGCAGCCAGCTCGCGCGCCAGTTGCGTTGCCGGTACTGAGGAAGCGCGAAAATTGGTCGCCAGCAGGATTCGATTCAAATTGATCTGCGTTTGATGACCTCGGTGCTCGACAAAATCATGCTGCGGAGGTCGAATGGTGAGCACCGGGCAAGGAGCTTCAGAGATGATTTCTTCCGCCGTCGATCCGAACAACGCGCGTGCCAGGCCGCGCCGGCCGTGGGTCACGACGGTCACCAAATCGATATCATAATCGCGAACCGCTTTGGCTATTTCGGGTGCTGGTTCGCCTTCGACGATCACCGGCTCAACTTCGAGTCCATCGAAAAGGGGATCGCGGAGCAAGTCTCGCACCTGCCCGCGTAACTGCATGAGCCACCTTGAATCCTGGTCTTCGAGCACGCGTTCCGGCAAAGTCATAAGGTTCGCGGGAACGCTGCCCGTCTGGACGCTGAACAGCACAACGCGGCCGCGCGTTTCCCGCGCAAAGGCCGCCGCATACTTCAGCGCCGAACGCGCGTGCGGCGTAAAGTCAGTGGGAAAGAGAATGTTTTTGAAAGACATATCCGTTTGTCAGTGATCGGTGATCAGTGGGTGGTGGTCAGTAGTTCATCGTCATCGTAGTTCCTGCCTTTCTGCCTACTGCCTTCTGCCTACTGCCTTTCTGCCTACTGCCTTCTGCCTACTGCCTACTGCTTTCCGCGTTCTGCCTTCTGCCTTCTGATTTTGGGGCGGAGTCTAACAAAGGAAAAAGTAAAAAGGCAAAAACGGCTTCCGAGTTTCAAGTTTCAGGTTCCAAGTTTCAAGCTCGGCCTCGTGTCTCATTCTACAAATTACCTCCCGGTTCATTTCGAGAGAGTGAAAAAAACTTGAAACTTGAAACTTGAGACCTTAAACTCCGCCGCATGCTTCGCGGAATCTTTCGCACTAAGAACCTCGACGACATTCTCGCCGCGGCCCAGGAAGAAGGTCACAAGCTAAAGCGCACGCTGGGCCCAATCAACATCACCCTGCTAGGAATCGGCGCGATCATTGGCGCAGGCATTTTCGCGACCGTGGGGACGGCGGCGGCCGGCGACGCTTCCCGTCCGGGCGCCGGCCCGTCGTTGATGCTCTCGTTTGTGATCACCGCCGTTGTCTGCGCGTTTACCGCGCTCTGTTATGCCGAGATGGCGGCAATGGTGCCAATCTCCGGCTCCGCGTACACCTATTCATACGCCACACTCGGCGAGTTGGTGGCCTGGATTATCGGCTGGGACCTGATGCTTGAATACGCCATCGGCAACGTCGCGGTCGCGATTAGCTGGGCAAACTACTTTCGATCATTCGTTCAGGATGCTTTCGGAATTAACATTCCAGATTGGTTGGCGACAGACTTTCGCACGGCCAGAAAGATTCCCGGTCTGCTTGACCACGCGCCGCACATCTTCGGCTATCCAATCGTTTTCAATCTGCTGGCATTCGGCATCGTTGCGGTGATCACCGTCGTCCTGGTGTGGGGCATCAAGGAATCGGCTGAATTCAACGCGGTGATGGTGATGGTGAAAATCGTGGTGTTGATTTTCTTCATCGGTGCTTTGCTCTATTTCGTTTCGCCCTCAAAGATGGCCGAGAACTGGCATCCGTTTCAGCCGGTTGGCTGGGGAGGGACACTTGCCGGCGCCGCTGTCGTGTTTTTTGCCTACATCGGCTTTGACGCAGTCTCGACCGTGGCCGAGGAAACAAAGAACCCGGCTAGAGATCTGCCCATCGGAATTATCGCTTCGCTAATAATTTGCACAGTCTTTTATGTAGTCGTAGCTGCCGTATTTACGGGAGCAATGCCATATGGAGATCTGGTAAAGCGTTTGGCAACTGAGCAGGCGGAACCGTTGACGATGGCGCTGAATCATGTTGCGCCTCAGGCTCGCTGGGCAAGCGCGGTCGTGGCATTCGGATCAGTCGTAGCGCACACGGCAGTGCTGCTGGTCTTTCAATTAGGCCAGCCGCGTATTTTCTTTTCCATGGCGAGGGATGGTTTGCTGCCACCCGTATTCGCCAGGGTCCATCCACGATTCAAGACTCCGCACGTCACTACGATCTTAACCGGCGTAATCGTCGGCGGCTTTGCCGCGGTGATGAGTATCGATGAAATGGTAGACCTGACAAACATCGGAACCTTGTTCGCATTTGTGCTGGTTTGCATCGGTATCATCATCCTCCGTTACAAAGAACCCGATCGCCATCGGCCATTCAGGGTCCCGTTCGGAGCATGGCCGCTCCCGCTGCTCGGCGCCGTGTCGTGTGTTTTTCTGATGTATTACCTGCCGCCGACTTCCTGGTGGCGCTTCGTCGCCTGGCTGCTGTTGGGTCTCGCGGTTTATCTCAGTTACAGCTATTCAAAGAGCGAGATTGGAAAGAAGATCGGCCGCGTGCAAATCACGACGCCTTGGCTAATGCTGATGGCGTTGGGATCGTTTCTGTTGGCGATTGGCCTGTTGACGATTCCGCACGATGCTTCGCTCAGCGATTTGCTTAATCAGTTAAAAGGTAGTTTTGCTGCTGCGAGGCAGACGTTCATAGGCTCCGGGTTTATCGTCGCTGGTTTGATTTCAGCGATTGCCGGATCGATTATCGGATTGTCGAAGCGACAACGGGCGAGTTAAAGGGTCGCCAGCTTTGACGGCTCCGTAGGAGCCGAATATTTATAGACCACCGAACCTTCAAAGCAATTACGCGGGTCGTAAAGAGCGATTCATCGCTCTTTACGACCCGCCTAGAACTCTAGGAGGGATGTCAGGCTATAAATATTTCGTCTCTACGGAACTCAGAACGCTCGGTCTGCGGTGCGATGGCATTCCCGGACGGCTCAGATAGAAACAAACCTACTTCCTCCGTTTCAAATCCTTTATTATTTCTCGACTTGCATTAAATCCACACGCGCCGGTTACGCCACCGCCGGGATGGGTGCCGGCTCCGCATAGATACAGACCCTGGATCGGCGTGCGATATTGCGCCCAACCAATCACCGGCCGAAACGCGAAGAGTTGATCCAGCGACATCTCGCCGTGATGAATATGTCCACCCCTCAGCCCGAACGTGCGTTCCAAATCGAGCGGCGTTAACACCTGTCGCGCCACGATCAATTCCTTTAAATTGGGCGCATAGTCCGTCAAAGCATCGACGATCACGTTTCCCAGTTCTTCGCGCCGCGCATCCCAATTGCCATCTTTCAAATCGTAAGGCGCGAACTGCGCATGAATCGTCATCACATGCGCGCCGGCAGGCGCCAGCGCCGGATCGGTTAACGACGGAATCGCGATGTCCATGTATGGTTGCGGCGAGAAGTCACCATATTTTGCTGAATCAAAGGCGCGCTCGAGATAGTCGATGTTCGGGCCGATATGAATGCGGCCGGAGAGTTTCTCAGTCGCGTCCGCCGGTGTTTGTCCGGCAGACTCACATTTGTCGAGCGCCCCAAATCTCGGCAACGCTGACAGCGCCAGATTTACTTTAGCTACCGTACCGAACGCGCGATAGTTCTGAATCATCCTGCGAAAACCAGGATCAAGCTCCCCCGGATTAATCAGTTCCAACAAAGTAATGCCGGGATCGTGATCAGTGACCGTCGTCCAGGCCGGAACCTCTTCGCCGCGTTTCAGGATGACGCGAGAGACACGGCCGTCTTTGACGTCAATGCCTACTACGTTAGCGTTCGTGCGAATTTCTGCGCCTGCTTCAGTCGCCGCTTTAGCGAGTGCCTGAGTCAGCGCGCCCATGCCGCCTCTCACAAATGCGGCGGGCGCGATCGCCTGACCGTCTACCGCGGCTTGCAGCAATAAAGGAACGCTCGTCCCCGCTGACCAGGGCCCGGCGAATGCTCCGAAGATCCCTCGAGCAGCAATCGTGGCGCGCAGCGCTTCAGTTTCAAACCATTCTGCCGCGAGATCGGCGACCGCCATCGGGCCGTAACGCAGCAAACGATATTCATCTTTTTTTCCCAGCCCACGAATTCCCCAACCCAATTTCCCCAGGTTCCAAAGTTCGCTCTTCGTGGGGTTGTCGATGTTCGGCGGCGTCATCGACAGCAGGGGCCTGAGCGCGCGACCGATCCGCGCGAAGCAATCTCGAAACTCCGAATACTTCTGTGCGTCATGCGCGGAGAACTTTGCCAGCTCATCGGCGGTCCGCCGCGTGTCCTCATAGAAGCAAAGCGATTGGGCGTCGAGCTGAGGAGAAAAAACGCGGACCGCGGGGTTGATGAATTCAACTCCATGGCGTTCCACCTGCAGGTCCTTGACGATTTGTGGCAGCAGTGGCCCGGCACTGCCGGCGAGGATCGAACAACGAAAGCCGGGATGAATTTCTTCGGTGACGCACGCGCCACCGACAATCGGCCGTCGCTCAAGGACGAGCGGCTTAAGTCCCGCCTTCGCGAGATAAAAGGCTGTGACCAAGCCGTTATGGCCGGCGCCGATGATGATAACGTCGCGTTTTGTCATTTAAGAGAGATTAGCTCGCGAATTGGTCTCGACAGGATTTACAGGATTCACAGGATTCAGAAAAATCAAAACTCTCTAAACATGTAAAATCATGTGAATCCTGTCAATTTTGTCTTGTCCATTTCCACGGCCTAAAGATCTTTCAGAATCTCCATCGCCGCATTCCGTCCACTCGCACCCATAATCCCGCCGCCCGGATGCGTGGCCGATCCGCACATGTAAAGGTTCTTAATCGGCGAACGATACTGCGCCCAGCCCGGCGCGGGTCGCAGAAAGAAAAGCTGTTCGAGCGTCAACTCGCCCTGAAAGATATTTCCTTCCGACAAACCAAACTCGCGCTCGAGATCCAGCGGCGTCAGCACCTGCCGGTGGAGAATAATCTCCTTGATGTTCGGCGCATGCTCCGCGATCGTCTCGATCACTGTGTCGCCGAACTCTTCTCGCTTTTCGTCCCAGGTCCCTTCTTTAAGGTTATACGGCGCGTACTGTACAAAGCAGGACATGACATGTTTTCCGGGCGGACAGATCGAAGGATCGGTAAGACTGGGAATGACAATATCGATATAGGGCCGCCGCGAGTAGCGGCCATACTTGGCATCGTCATACGCGCGCTCCATGTATTCGACGCTGGGAGAAATCGAAACGGCGCCGCGAAGGTGGGTCCCTGTTCCGGGCATCGATTTGAAGTCCGGCAAACCGTCGAGTGCGAGATTTACCTTCCCTGACGAGCCGCGAAACTTATAACGCTTGATATCGTCGACAAAATCCTCGGGCAAATGCTCCTCGCCCACCATCTTCATGAAAGTCAGACGAGGATCGACGCTCGATGAGATCACATTGGCGTAAAGCTCGTCTCCATTTTCCAGAACGACGCCTTTCGCCTGCCCATTCTTCAAAATGATTTTCGTGATTGGCGCTTCCGTGCGAATCTCGGCGCCGGCTTCGCGCGCGGCCCCGGCAATCGCGTTCGAGATTGCGCCCGTTCCCCCGCGGGACAACCCCCATGAGCGAAAGGCGCCGTCAATCTCGCCCATGTAATGATGCAACAACACGTAAGCCGTTCCAGGTGAACGGACTCCGAGAAAGGTGCCGATGATTCCCGAAGCCGACATGGTTGCCTTAAGCACGTCGGTTTCGAACCATTGATCGAGAAAATCGACAGCACTCATCGTCATCAACTGGACCTGGTTGTACTTGTCTTCAGGCGCGAGCCGCTGAAATCGCCGCCCCATTGTGAGGATCTCCAACAATCCTTTCGGATTCAATGACGCGGGATCAGGCGGCGTCATGTTCATGATTGGTTTGACGAAATGCGCCATCTCGATCATTGCTTTGCCATATTCGTCGTAGGCTTCGGCATCGAGTCGCGAGTGTCGCGCAATCTCTCTTCTGGTCTTTGCGTGATCGTTCACGCGCCAGAGATAATCGCCGTTTGGCATAGGCGTGAAGGTACCGTCAAGCGGCAGGATCTCCAGTCCATGACGCGGCAAATCGAGTTCGCGAATAATTTCGGGCCGCAAAAGCGAAACGACGTATGAACAAACTGAGAATTTGAAGCCGGGAAAAACTTCTTCGGTGACTGCGGCGCCGCCGAGGACGTGCCGGCGCTCGAGGACGAGCACACGTTTGCCTGCGCGGGCGAGATAGGCGGCATTAACGAGACCGTTGTGGCCGCCACCGATGACGATGACATCAAATTTCCGATTCATTCTCAAAATCTGCCTTTAACCCATCCGCTGACGCGGATGGTACTGACATGTAGCTTGATGAAGATTGGAAAGCATACTTATAATCCCTCGCTCTGACAATCAGACGATTGCGCCGCGATTAAGACAGGTCATGCCGGTCGGCACTCCATTTCACGAACGAACGCTCGCCCTTTGCGAGAGTCTGAACTATCGCGAGTGGTCGGGTTACTACACCGTCAGTGCTTACGAGGTGCATCATGAGCACGAATACAACGCGATTCGCAACGCATCGGCGCTGATCGACATCTCGCCGTTGTTTAAGTACCGAGTTTGGGGAAAAGACGCCACGCGTCTGGTGGATCGCGTGATTACGCGAGACATGCGCAAAGTCTCAGTCGGTCAGGTCATCTATACGCCCTGGTGCGACGAGCACGGGAAAGTAATCGACGATGGCACGGTCTCGCGGCTGGAAGAAAATGTTTATCGCTGGACCGCGGCGGATCCCAGCCTGCGCTGGTTCACGCAAAACTCCGCCGGGCTCGAGGTTGAGATCGAAGACATCTCAGAGTCAGTCGCTTCACTCGCGCTGCAAGGTCCAACGTCGGGTAGGCTTCTGAAGGAACTGGTCAAAGATGCGGACATTGAGAACCTGAAATACTTCCGCGTCACCAAAGGCACTATCAGGGGCACCCCAGTTGAAATTTCGCGCACAGGTTATACAGGCGATCTCGGATATGAAGTGTGGATGAGCGTCGATCGCGCGCTCGATATCTGGGATGCGTTGATGGAAGCCGGCCGGCCGTTCGATATTAAGCCCGCGGGAATGCTGGCCCTCGATGTGGCGCGCATCGAAGCAGGCTTGCTGCTAATCGACATCGACTTCAACAGCAGCAAGAAAGCTCTGATTGAAGATCAGAAATATTCGCCGTTCGAGATGGGTCTCGCTCGATTGGTCAATCTGGACAAACAACGCTTTGTCGGCCAACGCGCGTTGCAGGAAGAACAAAAGCGCGGTCCCGCCAAGCAGATTGTCGGCCTTGAGATTCATTGGACCAGGGTTGAAGAGCTTTACGAAAAGCTGGCATTGCCGCCCGCTGTCCCGGCAATTGCGTCGAGAGTTGCGGTGCCGGTTTACAGTAATGGAAGTCAGATCGGAAAGGCTACCTCAACCACCTGGTCGCCGTCATTGAAGAAGATGATCGCGCTGGCAACCGTGAAGCACGAGTTCGCGAAGCCCGGTTCCCAAATCGAGATCGAAGTTACGGTCGAAGCCGTCCGCCATCGCGTTGCCGCCACCGTGGTTAAGACGCCTTTTTATAACCCGAAGCATAAGACTGCGACACCCGTATCTTGAGCTTCTAAGATGAGCGTGACTCTTGAACAAATCGTCCACGCTTACCAGGGCGCTATTCCATTGGCGCAGGCCTCAACGATCCCCTCCGCCTGGTATACCGACCCACGCGTTTTTGAATTGGAGAAAAAAACTGTCTTCACAAATTCCTGGCACTTCGCGGCGCGCGCCGATCAGCTTCGGAAACCGGGCGATTACGTCACAACTGAAATTGCCGGAGAGCCGATTGTCTTAGTCGTCGGCGCGGATAGTGTCCTGCGAGGCTTCTTCAACGTTTGCCGCCATCACGCGGCCGCAGTACTGACCGGGCCGGCCGGAAACGTCGCGCAAATGCGCTGTCCTTATCATGGCTGGACATATTCTCTGGAAGGCGAACTTAAAGGCACGCCGGATTTTAGCGGTGTTTGCAATTTTGACCGCAACAAAAATGGACTGGCTGAGGTTGAGGCGGCCAGGTGGGAAGAGTGGATCTTCATTCGACTGGATAGCGGCCACAATCCACCTCTAAACGATTCGGGAAATTTAGAAGGTTTTCTCGGCGACGATCTAATCAATCAGTTCCGTGAACTGCAGTTGCACAATCTTCATTGGTTCGAGCGGCGTCACTACTCACTCGACTGTAACTGGAAAGTTTTCGTCGACAACTATCTCGATGGCGGCTATCACGTGCCGCATTTGCACAAAGGTCTGGACAGCGTGCTCGATTACAGCAGCTACACGATTGAAAACGGCAAGCGTTTCTGTTTGCAATCGTCTCCCTTGATTGCCGAAGGAGCCGAGGCCCACACCGGCGCTGTACGAAAAGGCGACCGGGCGCGTTATTACTGGATCTATCCCAACCTCATGATCAATTGCTACGCAAACACGATGGACACCAATGTCGTCGTTCCGCTGGCGGTCGATAAGACGGAGGTAGTCTTCGATTTTTATTTCGCGGATGTGTCCCCCTCAGCCCAGGAATATAACGTGGCAAGCGTCAATGTCGGTGAAAGAATTCAGCAGGAAGATCTGGCTATTTGCGAATCCGTACAGCGTGGTTTGAGGTCGCGCGCTTATGACACTGGGCGTTTGTCAGTGCGCCGCGAAGCGGGCGAGCATCTATTTCATCGTTTGTTGCATGCCGACCTGCTTTCCGGTCTCCAATCCTCGGTAGACGTGAAGACAATTTGACCTGCGTATTGTGGGATCCTGCTGGGTCAGCTAAGATGATTTCATACAACTGCACCTCAGGCTTCTATGCAAAACGAATTTGTCGATTTAAGGGACATCGACTCGCTCGATAGGTTTTTCGAACTTTCGAATGAAACCGCCGTGGTGATCTTCAAACACAGCGAGACCTGCGGCATTAGCGACCGCGCCTACCGCGAGATGTCGGATCTTGCGCGGAGGCTCTCGGCTCTTTCAAATGGACAAGCAGTGCGGATCGGTATCGTCCCAGTCCAATCTTATCGCGATGTCTCAAATGAAATAGAAGTCAGAACCGGGATCGATCATGAATCACCACAAGTGTTTGTAATCGCCGGCCGCAGAGTTGTCTGGAGCTCTTCGCACGGCGGTGTACGAGCAGAGGCGATCGAGAAGGTTTTGCGCGAAGCGGTAAGCAGGAACGACAAGACGGGTAAAGGGGAAGAGGGTAATGGTTAACGAAGGCCTCTGATCAGACTATGGAAGTTTCGGGTCGAGAAGCACGCGAGGCGATCGTGCCGCGAGAGATCCTGCAGGAGGGCGACGCCGAATTGCGCATTACCTGGGGTGACGGCCGCGTGTGCGAGTACAAAGCGGCGGAGCTGCGACGCGCTTGTCCCTGCGCTCAGTGTGTGAACGAATGGACCGGCGAACGAACTTTGAAACCAGGGAGTATTTCGGACGAAGTCACGATTGGCGATATTACAACCGTCGGAAGATATGCCCTGAATTTTCGCTGGAGCGACGCTCACGAGACAGGTATTTACAGTTTTAAATATTTGCGCGAGCTTTGTGAGCAGGCATCGTAGAGAACCGTAATTCCGAAATCCAACCTCTCGAGCTGGCACGCAGGTTTCTTCCGAAAGATGGTTTCGTCGAGCGTTTCTTCAAATGATTAATCCGCTCGCCAACCTGACGTGCCGGGTTTCCGTAACTCGATGATGGAGCCGCAAATTCTGATCGTCGCAGAGGATGCTTCGCCGCGGAGAGCATTAGGCCCGCTTGAACATCATGAATGGCACATTGAATCAGTACCGGACTGCAAAGCTGCATACCAGCGATTGCTTGCTGGGCGATTTATGGCGGTAGTGATCGACCTGGCATCGAGACTTGATGGGATTGAACTGATAAAGCAAATTCGCGCAAGTAGTGAACTAGGCAAAACGCTCGTCCTGGTAATCGGCGAGTGGGGTACCGGCCAAACAACCTTTGCGCTGTCACAGGGTGCTGATGCGTGCGACATAGGGCCCCTCGACGCAGCCCGCCTGCTGGATTCGGTTGAAAGACTGCTGCAACCTCACGCCGTCGTGTTACAGTGAAGATATGCGAGAGAGCGATTATTTCAACGAGAAGCAGGAAACAAAACCCGCGTCATTTAGCTGTCCGTTTTGCCGCGAGCGCCACGAATATGAAGTGCGCTGGCTGAAGCGCACCAAAAAATCCACGCCGCCGCGCGGCGCCAGTGAACAAGATCGCATGCGCTGGCAAAACTCGCGCGATTACATGGTGCGGATGGACGACATGATTTCATGCAAGAACATGCACTGTCGCAAGCGCTTCGAGATCCCGACTTCACAATCCGTCGTGTTCATATAACACAACGAATCAACTGTCGCGTTTTTACGCAATGGAGGGTTAATACTGGTCATTGACAGCCGGGCCACTGCCCAATTTCGCAAGGGGGTGGCTGCGTTCTAAACGAATGTAACTGTGGCCCGGTGATTGCTGACAGTAGGCCGCGGAAAGATTGCAACCAAAGGTCGGAATACCGCGTCTAAAGGTTTGCTTTTCCCAAAACAATTGAATATGGGATGGAACTTCCGAAGGCGAGAATTCGTTATCGAAGTCAAAGCTATTCGAACTTTTTCAAGCAACAATTTATGTCTGACAAGAAACCCATAAAGGTCGTCAAGCGTGTTGAGCGGGCCGCGGCGCGCCGAGCAAAACCAAAAGACAAGAGCGCCCAAAAAACCGCCCACGAGATAGTCGACACCGTCTCGAGCTGGGTGAACGATTTTCAGCGCAAGCGTCATCAGGAAACCGCCCAGGCGATCACCAGCCTCTTACAGTCGCGCCGGCAACCGGCCGAGTCTTAACTCGACGAAAACTTCCTACTAAGGCGTCTTTTTTGGCGGCGGAGGCGACGGCATTTTCGTCGCCGGCGAGCTTTTCTCCACGGGCGAAGCTTTTGGCGCCGGCGAAGCCTTTGGTGTCGGCGAAGCCTTCGTTGTTGGCGACGATAATGGTGAAGGTGAAGCCTTCGGCGACGGAGCAGTTGCTCCTTTCGGCAATGGGGTAGATGCGCCGGCCACTAATTGCCACTGACCGTTGCGGCGAAAATACGTATCGACCCAACGAAACTGATCCGCCGGGAACGGATGATTGTTGTATTTTCCATTCTTGACGACGGTTCGGCCGGAAACAACTGCCGAATCACTATCGAGTACGTTTACCTTTAAGTCGGATACTTCCCACGAATCCGCCGTGATGGCGCCTGATTCCATGTCCTTAACATCCTGCTCTTTATTACCAATCGACCCGTCGGGATAAACGAACACGGCGTCGTCCGCTTCAATCCGTTTAATTGCCGCCGCGTCATGTTCTTTAATTATGCGCGGCCAATCATTTTCAATCCTTGTCAGCTCGGCGATAATCGCATTTGTATCCGGCGTGCTCTCAGGAGTGGCCATATTCGTGTTGCTGGTATTAGCCGGCGGCTTCGCACAGCCGAATTGGAAAGTGGCAACCAGCATCGAGGAAACCAATAACGTCAGCAAGCAGAAGTATCTTTTCATCGCCGCAGCACTCCTTCATCGGGTGATTAATCTTTGGTTGAAAGAATCAATATGCTTCTATTCCAAATCTCTTGACGAGTCAATACTCGATCCCCTACCTGGACGATTTTTCAGGCGGGCGGCGCAACCAGATCGGCTTTGCCTCGAGGGACTTTTGGAGATAATCTGCAGGCATTCATGCGAGGTATTCTTATGCGAAGGCAATTATTACTGGCCCTTCCGCTGATCTTTCAGTTGACGTCGATTTCGATCGCCCAGAAAGCACCTTCAACTCAACAAAATCTGCCGGAAGAGGACGTCGTTCGGATTACCACCAACCTGGTGCAAGTTGACGCTGTGGTTACGGACAAGAGCGGGAGGCCCATTACGGACCTTGGGCCGGGCGAAGTGCAAATTTTTGAAGACGGCCGGCAACAAAAGATTACTCACTTCACGTACATCGTGACCGGAACGGGCGAAACGACCCGGGCAGCAGCTTCGGTCGCCCCTGACAAGAATGCGCCCGCGGTGCCCACGCGGCTCAAGCCGGAAGATATTCGCCGTACCATGGCGATCGTGGTTGACGATTTAGGACTTTCGTTTCAGAGCACCTATTACGTACGCCGCGCCTTGAAAAAGTTTGTAGATGAACAAATGCAGCCGGGCGATCTGGTGGCAATCATTCGGACCGCCGGCGGCATGGGGGCTCTGCAACAATTCACCTCCGACAAACGCCAACTGTCCGCGGCGATTGACCGAGTCAAATTCTACATGGGCGGACGTGGCAACATCGGCGCGTTTGCCCCGGTCGGATCTAATTCCCTCCCAGGCGCGAGCGCAGACCTGCAGGCATCGAGTGATGACCTCAATAGATTTCGCGAAGACGTTTTCGCCGTCGGAACGCTGGGCGCGATCAGTTACGTAATTCGCGGGTTACGTGAGCTGCCCGGCCGCAAATCAATAATTCTCGTGTCAGATGGCATCAAAATATTTAACGGCATTAACTTTCAGCGCCAACAAAGTTTTAGCCAGGCCAATGCCGAGCCCGCGAGCAGCGACCGCGTTTTGCAGGCGCTGCGACGTCTTACGGATCAGGCTAACCGGGCGTCGGTTATCATTTACGCCATGGACGCGCGCGGTTTGCAGACCCTGGGAATCACTGCGGCCGACGACGTCTCAGGGTTGAGCGTAGATCAAATTGAAGACCAAATGAGCAACCGCCGCTCAGACTATTTCGAATCGCAGAACGGGTTGAATTATCTGGCCCAGCAGACAGGCGGCTTTTTCATTCACGATACGAATGATCTGGCGCGGGGCATTCGGCGCGTGCTGGACGATCAAAAAGGTTACTACCTGATTGGCTATCGTCCGGATGAATCCACGTTCGATGCGCGAACCGGCCGCCGAAAATTTCATCATCTATCATTGCGGGTGACGCGTGCCGGAAAATTTAACGTGCGGATGCGGAATGGGTTTTTTGGAATTAGCGACGAAGAACAACAGGCGGGGCCAAAATCGCCGGCGCAGCAACTCATCGGCGCTCTCACTTCACCGTTTGGCTCGTCAGGCGTCCACGTGCAGCTGACTTCGTTGTTTAGCAACTCCCCGTCCGGCTCGATTATGCGGTCGCTGCTGCACATCGATGCGCGCGATCTGACTTTCACTGACGAAGCTGACGGATCGCATAAAGCCGTCGTTGACATCCTGGCGGTGACGTTTGGCGATAATGGCGTTCCCATAGATCAGACGGGACCTTCTTACACCATCAGCCTGGGCCTCCAGGCATACAAGACCGCGATGCGGGACGGTTTTGTTTACACCGTCACGGTTCCGATCAAGAAACCGGGTGCTTATCAGCTAAGGATCGCCCTGCGCGATGCGGCGACCGGGCGAGTTGGCTCAGCCAGCCAGTTTGTCGATGTGCCCGACATCAAAAAGAATCGGATTGCCCTTTCGGGCATCGTGCTAAACGGCATTACCCCGGCCGAATTCGCCAGATTCTCAAGCGGAAGATCGGCGACGCCCGCTTCCAGCGGCGGCAGCGCCGCGAACGACAGCGCAGGAAGTCAGTCGCAGGCTCCCTCTTCTAATGGAACTTCGAGTGCAAATACGAATCAGGTTAACGATGCGCAGCCGAGCGCCGCGGTCCGTCACTTCCGCAAAGGCATGGGTCTGCAATACGGATTTGTGATTTATAACGCCCAGTTGGATAAGGCTTCAGGACGGCCGCAACTGACAACGCAAGTGCGCCTTTTTCGAGATGGCACACCCGTTTTTACCGGGAAAGAGAATCCGTTCAACGTTCAGAATACGACCGATCTCAAACGATTAATTGCGGGCGGGGCACTCCAGTTGGGAAGCGATCTGACTCCCGGCGAGTATGTGCTCCAAATTATTGTGAATGACACGCTGGCGGACGAAAAACATCGCACCGCAAGCCAGTGGATGGACTTCGAGATTGTGAATTGACTAAATTTCCCGGGTCATGCGGGCGATTAACCCGCAAAGGGAGACTAACGGGTCAGGCGAAGGTCCTTAACGCCTGGTGATTTTCAATTGTTCGGGCGAGTAGCTGATTCGCCGGTTCCCGCGGATTCTTCCGCCGGTCATCGTGCCCTCGACAACCTCATAACCCAGGAGCGCGAGACAGGAATGACTCAGGCTTCGTAACTCTGGACCAGCCGGCCGTCAATGAAGATGCGATATTTCTGTGGCCGAAATCCGGCGAGGAGAAGTTTGCGTTCCTTTTCGATAGCTATTAAGTGCCGCTCCTCTACGCCGACCGTAAACTCATAACGTTTTGTAAGTTTGAGCGAGAGCAGGCGAAAGTCTTTGATCAGGGGCTGTCCGTCAACCAGAATCCCCAGGTTGCCGGCGAATTGATCGAACGAGAAATCAACCCGATGTTGCTCGCGCACGCCGACCATAAAACTAAATTTCATGATGGTTTGTGCGTGACCGCTTGCGGCGCTTCTTTTTCCTGAGACCCCAAAACAAGCCGGCGCCGGGAACGACAATTACCGTCCAAAGCCACTGCCAGTTGTTACTGATAAATCGTCTGGAAGCAAACCATGGACTAATGTGAACTTGAATTCTCTTGTCGATCACCGGGATACCGATTGTCTTGTCGTGTCCGGCCACGGAAACGACCGCGGTGACTTGAAGATGTAACGAGCGTTTGCCGGATTGCAAAGGGGTTACGTCCCAGCTCCACTGAGCGAATGGACGGCCCTTGACGATCTGCTCGTCGGTGCCGAATTGTTCGATTGCGAATGCGTCCTGATCCCCGGTCAGTATTACTTTCATAATCGAACTGACCTTTACAGGTTCTATTTGAGGTGCGGCCCTTCCCTTCAGATTCTCACTCAGGGCAGCTCCGATGTCCTCGAACGAAACCCGCGCTTCAATTCTTTCTCTTTTTCCCTGCTTCATTTCCGATGGCGGATTGAACAAAATTTTGCCTTCATGAAGTTTCGCCACTTCGCGGTCCAGTTCGTCTAACTCTGCTGGTTCGCTTTTGGTGACCGTTTCAGGAGTCGCCCTGGGTGAAGGTTCGACATTGGGAAACGATCCAATGGTCGGTTCCGGAACTGGTGTTTCACCATCATTCGGATTCGCCTCCAACGCTCTTGCCCTGACGTTAATTGGCCTGGCGTTCGCGCTTCTCGCGACGGCATTCGCATTACTGGCGGCCGCGTTGGCATTACTCGCGGTCGCGTTAGCATTGCGGGCAACGGCGTTCGCATTAGAGGCTGGATTGTTGTTGGTGTTCGCGTTGGTGCCCGCTGTATTAGCGGAGGTATTAGCAGACGTGTTCGTATCTTCCCGCCCGGCGCATCCTGCGATAAAGAAAAGAGACGAGAGTGCCAGAAATAGAAGTGTCGGCCTAAACCTAATCATAAGAACCCTCCGCGGTTAATGAATAAGATCACCGGTCAGTCGTTTTCCATTACCCCAACTCTTACTTTCGCTCGCCCTTCAGCGAACCGGCCTCCGCTTCTTTGCGTAAACAGCTTTCACAGTTGAGATCACGCTCTTCCCTTTCATCTGACGCGCTGGTTGAACTTCGCCGAGTTTCCGCGCTTCCGCCATGGCGTGCTTTAGTGCTCGCTGCAGATACGAACGGATATGTGGTTGTGCGAGATCAGCCGCAGTTCTGAAGGTGACATGACGAATGGACTTCCCGGTGCCGGCTAGAATTTTCTTTGGATCCGGAAGATGAGCGCCATCATTGAATCCGAGATTGACATGCTTTGAATAGACCGCGATATGACAAACGCCATCGCTGAGGCGTTCGCTCGTCCCATAACCAATCGCCACCGCGCTGTAAGCGTCGTAAATATTTTCGTAACACGGCGCCATTTCCTCAATTACCAGCGCCCGCAGCTTCAGAGCGAGATCGCGAACTTCACGATCATAGGGTTCGAGAAACTTCCGCAGTGCGGGCGGGGCCGAAGTTGCCATCATTGTTTTCAAACAGTCATTGCGAAATTATCGTCGAGCAGAGGCGAGCAAAACTTCTCGCTTCGGGCTACGTCTCACTTTGAAAATAATTTCCGATCGGCTTCGAGTTGCGAGCCGCTTACATAGAACCGATCGAACCAACTGTTCTTTTTCCCGCTAATGGCTGTCGGCTTTGTAAGACGAGTTTGTCTAGTTGCTTCGCCGGGGTTTTGTCCGCCGCTTTCTTCGATGCCTTTTTTTGCTTGTCGCCAAAGACCTCTTTCATAAGGATCCGAAATGCAGGTGATCAAAAACACTGGTTTCAAAATCGTTCATGGTCGTCTCCAGAGCCCGTAGTTTCCTGGCCTCTTCACGGGTGATTGTGAGTGTTGCTGATTAAATGATTAGAAACTCATCAATCAGAATTCGAAATCCAATTAGTCAGTGATATGGGAGCTAACAAGAGAGGCTCTCGTCAGCCGACGCACGCGACCCTTTTGAGAATACCGAGAGAAACACTAGCTGGTGGTGAGCCTCACGGTGTGCGCCCTTATATCACGAAGACGCCGTTATGTGAAACTATTTGCTATGGAGTGTATCTATAACGTAAGCGAGGAGCTACGGTCGTTTAGAATTCGCGTCAACGGCAACGTTAAGGGGGGGTCTTCCGATCTACGTTCGTGGTACGGGAAGTTCTCGGTGCGGCCCACTTAGCGCGCACGCTCAAATTCCGTCTCCGTATGTTCGCCGGCCACGCCCTCCAGCATCACGCGCCCGCTCGGCAATAACTTCGTTACGCGAAAGGAACGCTCAGAGCCATCACGACCTGGCATGAGCTCAGCGCGGAAAACAACAGTCATGCCGGGTCGCGCCCAACGATTTCCCTGTTTGCCGCCTTTGCGACCACGGCCAAGTTTGTTGCTTTTCTTAATCAGGATTGCTCCGACTGTACCCACCGCGCCGGCCGCCAGCACTAAACCTCCCAGCAAACGCCTGGTTCGTTTCTTCATGCACTAATCAGGCCACAGATTCCGAAACGTGTTGTTCGGCAAGGAATGCGCCGGTGTTATTGACACAACGGATCAAGTCTCACGTTGATTGTCGGCAGACCGCTCAACGCGCGATCGGCATTAATCTGCGTGTACTGTGACCATTCGGCGGGCAACTTGTCTTCAGCAAAAACAGCTTCGACCGGGCATTCAGGCACACATGCATCACAATCGATGCAGGTCTCTGGATGAATTACGAGCATGTCATCGTCGAGGTGAAACGCTTCGACAGGGCAAACCAGGGCGCAATCAGTGTAACGACAATTAACGCATGGTTCGGCGACGATATAAGTCATCTAAATCAGCCTCCAGGTGTGATTTGGTTACTGCACCGGCAACCAATCAGTCAAAAACTTCGAAACTATATTAAGCATGAAATGCGCTGGAATAGAAGCGACGACGTACTCGCGCACGATTCGGCGATCCAATCCGGCGCTGTCTGGAAGTCGGGTATCCGAACTAATCAGAGGTTGACGAACCAGGGGTTAGTATTGAGATTTCAAGAACAAAAAAGAATTGACGGACCCCTGGAATTTGGATAAGGTGCATTCGCTCAGACACCTCCGCACGAACTCCCGATAATTCGTGCGCCCCCCAACAGCAAGGTAAACGAATGTCCTCTCAATCCATCCCGCAGCGTACGGTTTATCGGGCAGGTCGGAGCTGCAACGCTTTGCACTCGCCAACTGTTTGCGCTGCCCTGTGCCGACCCAACAGGAGTTCC